>ERZ777305.157-NODE-157-length-112230-cov-9.749267_pt1 | contig 112230 bp, 83 predicted proteins | sample MGYA00374965_ERZ777305 | MGnify/ENA primary metagenome ERZ777305 (study PRJEB29328, sample SAMD00013331) | mouse gut metagenome | study: EMG produced TPA metagenomics assembly of the Metagenome analysis of fecal microbiota from mouse which was promoted... | reverse complement strand
AAAACAACACATTTGTCGAGAATGAGACGAAATCTTAAATGAAAGAGCCGTGTTCCAAAGCCAATTTTATCGTAGAAAACACATAAGCAATGCTTCAAATCAAGATATATTCATTAACTTTGCTCAAGACGAATTTATATGATAATGTAATATGGCAACTAACGAGAAATACCATAATGAAATTGGTGCAGCTATGCAACCATTTGTGATGAGAGATTTGGTAGATACGGTTATGAAAAAAAAGGCGCTTCCTTTACAAGACGCGCTGTATTATATTTATTCTTCCAGATTATATAAATCTTTGTTGGACGAGGAGGCTAAATTATGGTATTCAAGCACTTTGTCCCTTTATGAAACGTTGGAGAAAGAAAAAACTTCACAAAGAAAATCACAATGTGACAGCTCTAAGGTATTGCTCTTTAAAATGTTCTGTATAGAAAATTACAAAGAGTCCAAAGGAATGGGCGCTGAAGAAACCCTTGTGTTGTTTTCTAAATATGGAGTGTTTGATTTTTTGTGTGATAATTTTGAAATGCTGCATACGCAGGATACAGATTATATATTGGACACGATAACAACGTATATCAATAAAAAAGTATGAAATTATATCACGGCTCTACAGTTACTGTGAAAACCCCTAAAATACAAAGGGGGCGTAAAGCCACTGATTTTGGAAAAGGGTTTTATACGACATCAGATTTTGAACAAGCCAAAAAGTGGGCGCTGCTCAAACAAAGGAGAGAGCAAAGCAAAAAGGCTGTTGTTTCTGTGTATGAAGTGCCTGATGATATTTTTCACAGAGAATTATCTGTTCTTCGATTTGAAGGAGCTACAAAAGAGTGGCTGGAATTTGTTGTAGCCAATCGCAAGGGACAAGGGGTCGGCAGTTATGAGCTTATAATGGGACCGGTTGCAAATGACCAGTTGTACGCTACCATCAGGCTGTATGAGCAAGGTGTTATTTCTGCTGATGCTGCTATTGAAATGTTAAAGACGCATAGGTTGTTTGATCAGCTTTCGTTTCATACGGATAATGTTGTCGAACTGTTGAAATTCATTGAATCAGTTGAAGTTCAAGCGGTAGAAAAGTAATTTTCTTGGCGTTGATATTATGAAAAAGCGGGGCGGCTTGTGGGCCGCCCCGCTTGTGGTGTTTGGATTGTTCGGATTATTTGGAGGGGAGGGTGATTGTGGCTGATTTCAGGAGGGGGGAGGTGAATGAGAGTGTTGCCTCGCCGGGTGAGGTGCGCTCGACGTACACGAGCAGACGGCCGCCCGACACGCGGCGTCGGTGGTCGCGCGGGTGGCTCATGTCGTGGTTACCGGTGCCTTCCACGCCGAGTATGCGGGCGTTGCCGTCGATGCGGCAGGATACCATGTTGTCGGCGAGAGGCACGATGTTGCCGTCTTCGTCGGTAACTTCCACTACCACGTGTGCCAGCGGCTCGGTTTCGGATAGCTCGGCTATGTCGGAGCTTGCGCGCAGGGCATAGGGGCGTCCTGTGGTCACTATTTTGTCGGTGGCCACGGTGCGGCCCTCAGCGTCGAGTGCTTCGACAGAGAGCGTGCCAGAGGTAAAGGGTATGTCCCATGCTATGATGCCTTTGGTGTCGTCGCGCTCCATAGCTGAGCCTACGGCCTTGCCGTTGAGCAGCAGGCGAGCGGCGGGGGCATTGGTGTAGCACACCACGCGCACGGTCTGCCCCGGCTCGTAGTTCCAGATGGCGGGAGCGTCGATGCTCAGGCCGGGATCGCGGCGGCCGTGCACGGGGTATGTGCCGAGGAAGGCCACCGGCTCGTCTACCCACAGCGACGCGCGGAATTTGCCGCGTGGTTTGGCGAATGAGCCGAAGTCAAGCAGACCTGTGCCGAGGCCTCGCGAGGGCCAGCGGCCCGATTCGCCGAGGTAGTCGGTGCCAGTCCAGAGGAACTGGCCGAAGATGTGGGGATTGTCGCGCACGGCAAGCCACTGCTGGTAGCCTTGGCCGTTCTCGCTACCGTATATCACGCGGTCGGGGTATGTACGGTGGTCGATGTCGTAGCGGTCCTCGGTGTAGTTGTAGCCTACGATGTCGACAGCTTCGGGATATGCCGTCTGGTTCGACATCACCACGCCTGCGAGCGCGCCTGTGACAGGGCGGGAATCATCGATAGCACGCACGATTTTCGACAGGCGCTTGGCTATCTCGCCTATTCGCATCGCATCGGGCGCCTCGGGGTTATATCCTCCGAAATTGGGCTGATTGATTGCCACGCTGTCGAGAACGGGGTGAGAATAGGGATCGTTGGGGTAGTCCACCTCGTTGCCTATGCTCCAGAAAGCGATTGAGGGGTGGTTGCGGTCGCGGCGCACCATGTCGGCCACGTCGGTATCGATCCATTCCTCAAAGAAGTCGTATGTGCCGTCGAAAGACGGTGTGCCCACGTTCCAGCCTTCAACCCATTTGCGCTTGGGAAACTCCCACTCATCGGAGGCTTCGTCCATTACGAGCAGTCCGAGGCGGTCGCAAAGGTCGTAGAGGGCAGGAGCCTGGGGATTGTGGCTCATACGGATAGCGTTGACGCCCACAGCCTTGAGGTTTTCGAGGCGGCGTTTCCATACCTGGTTGGGAACAACGGCGCCGAGCACGCCGGCATCGTGGTGTAGGCACACGCCTTTCACCTTGGTATTGCGTCCGTTAAGAGCAAAGCCGGTATTGGGGTCGAAGCTGAGGGTGCGCAGGCCCACCGACGTGCTTGTCGAGTCAATAAGCTTGCCGTTTTCGAGCAGCGACACGTGGAGGGTGTACAGATATGGGTCGTCGAGATTCCAGCGGTGGGGCTTTGCTACTTTGAGTGTGAGGTCGTTGGCATCTTTAGCCCCGTTTTTGGAGGCTTTGGCCACGGTGCGTCCGTCGGCATCGGTCAGAGAGGCTTCGATTTTGAGTCCTTTCACAGGATTCTCAACCGCCACGTCTACCTTGATGTCAGCACGGGAGTCGGTGATGCGCGTGGCCTTGTAGCCCACGCCCCACTGCGCGATGTGGGTTTCGGGGGCGCCGATTATATATACGTCGCGGTATATGCCCGAGCCGGTATACCAGCGCGAGTCGGCGTAGCGGCTGTGGTCGAGCTTCACGGCCAGCACATTGTCGCCGTCCTTGAGGTAAGGCGTCATATCGTACATGAAGGATATGTAGCCGTTGGGGCGTTTGCCGAGCAGGTGGCCGTTGAGGTAAACTTCGCTGCGGTTATATGCGCCTTCAAAGTAGATATAGTACTTGTCGGCACCTTCTGGCTTGGCAAAGTGCTTGCGGTACCAGCCTATTCCGCCGGGCAGATAGCCTGTGGCACTGGCAAGCGAGGGCGACGGCGTTGCCTCGACGCTCCAGTCGTGGGGCAGGTCGAGAGTGCGCCATTTGGCGTCGTCATATCCCGGCGCGGCAGCCGTGGAGTCGGCTTTGAGGGAAAAGCGCCAGTTATCGTTGAATTTCTCGGGCTTCCCGAACGATACCTGTGCCTGCATGGCGGTAGCCGTGAGGGCGGCAGCGGCGAGAAGCAGATATTTGTGTATGTTCATAGGTATGTGCTTATTCAAAGGTATATACTATGGTCGTCACGCTTTTGGGGTCGACGAATACCTTGTCGGCGATATTGAATTTCTCTTCTTTCAGGTTTTTGTCTTCCGACGATGTGTAGCGCGACACTGTTTTGAGTTTTTTCGAGCCTGCAAAAGTGTTGTCGAGAGTCACACCACGGTCTTTCGATGTGTTGGTGTAGACAGCTACCACTGTGTTGCCGTCGGGCGAGGCATATGCCGAGCCGAAGAAGTCCTTCGTTTCGGTGGCTGCGAGGGCTATGCGCTTGTATCCGGGGCGAATGAAGAGGCTGTAGTTGCCGAGCACCCAAAGATTGGGGGTGGCTTCCACTGTGCCCTCGGCGGTGAAGTCGTTGCTGTAGTTGCCGCCAGCGGGAGTTGTCTTGATAAGCTCGAAGCGGTTCTTCTGGCTCCAGCGTTCTACCGACATAGCTGTCCAGTAGCTCCACGAGGTGCAGCCGGCCACGGTGATGTCGTTGTGTATTATTTTCGACATATAAAGGGCAATGTCGAATTCCGACACATTGTCGTAGCTGCCTCCGAGTTCCGACGGTTCTTTGTCGAGCATCGACCATTCTGTTTGCCATACTCGCAAACCCTTTGCTTCAGCAGCGCTGGCTACCTTTGCACGCACGTTGCGCATATCGCGCCAGTTGTCGAAAGTCCAGTAGCTGTGGCCGCCTACGAGCTTGTCGACATGTGCGAGGTCGCCTACGTAATTTTCAGACGACGGATTGAAAAACGCTTCGATTTGGCTTGCACGCTCGTTTGCTTTGCCTTCGTAAAGATAGCCCCATGCGGCTGCTTCGGGTATGAGAATCTTGGTGGAGATACCTTTGGAGGCGATGGCTTTGTCGAGCTCGCGCACGAGCTTCGCAACTTCGCTGTTCTGCCAGCCGCTGCCTTCTTGAGCGTGTCCGTCCCAGTTGTACTGAGGTTCATTGACAGGCGATATATGGCTGATATTGTATCCTTCAGAGTCGAAATGCTGGGCTACGTTGGCCATGTATTCTGCAAAGGCGCCGTAGGCTTCAGGCTTGATATTGGCCTTGTCGCCGTTGTCGGAGCGCCCCTGTCCGTTGAGTGTGTACTGCACCAGAGGCGAGTTGCTGAACAGCACGAACGACTCCACGCCGTTGTTCTTGGCCTGCTGCATGAAGTAACGCTGGCCCACGCATTTGTTGGTCCAGTCGTAGGTGGTGCCGTTGAGGTACGATTCGGCACGGTTGTTGGCATTGTCATTGTCGATGCCGCCCTTTTCACCTAATTCGGCAGTGCCTGCGCCGAGGTTTACACGCCACATCGACAGGCCTATGCCCTGGGGCTGGCCCTTCGATATGTTTTTCGAGAAAAGCCAGCGGGCGAGTTGCAGGCGGTTCGAGCGCCAGTAGTTGCCTATCTGGTTTGGCAGCCAGCAGTCGGAGGCGCCGAAGCCCTCTATGGTCTGGAACTGCTTGGCGGGGTCGATGGAAGTCTTTTCGGTGTTGCAGGTGAACGACGGAACCGGCGACACGATGTCGCCCGATGGATTGTCGGGAGTCGGTTCTTCCGGCTGCTCGGGGTTTACCGGCTTTTTTGTCGATTCCTGCGGCTCTTCCGAACAGGCCGACAGAAGTGCCACGGAGGCAAACGCCGGAATGATTAATCTGGAAATTTTCATGGGGTTTGGTTAAAATGTAAGGGATAATCAGAAACTAATTATCCCTTACAGAAGATAGATATAAAAAAAACTATTGTAAAACGCAGTTAGCTTTTAATAGTGGCTTACCAACCGGGGTTCTGTTCGATGGCGCCGTTGGAGTGCTGTATTTCGTAGGTCGGTATAGGCCAGAGGAGGTCGCGGCTTTCTACAAAGCGGGTACCCTTGTCGCTGGTTTCGCCCTGATTGTAGTGCTCGTAGATATCGGCGTTGGGGCCGAGGTTGTAGGTCACGAACGAACCGTTCGGGCCCATGATGTTGGCCATCACCTTCTTGCCATTGTCAGCGTCCCAGCGACGGATATCGTACAGGCGGCACTGTTCAAATGCGAGTTCGAGGCGGCGTTCGGCGCGGATAGCGTCGCGGAGAGCTGTACCCGAAGAGGTGACATCGGCAAGGCCCACGCGCGAGCGCACCTTGTTGAGCGCTTTGCGGGCATCGCCGTCGGCTCCTTCGGCGTTGCAGGCTTCTGCATACATCAGGAGTACGTCGGCATATCGGAGTATGCGGTGGTTGAGGGGAATTTTGTCGATGTTGTAGATTTCAGGACGCTGGTCCAGCGGCACGAAGTATTTGCGGATTATACGTGCGCTCTTGTGCTGGGAGGGGTCGATCACATAGCCTTCCTCATATACATCGTCGGTCCAGCCGAATGCTTCTTTATAGCCGAGGAATTTGGGATCGTTGAGGCCCTGAGAGAATACAGTGGCGTTGTTTTCGATGAATTTGTCGAACTGTGTTTCGCCTGCTATTTCCTTGCAGCCGGTCTTGATGATGGTCCAACGCAGACGCTCTGTATCGCCGGCGGCGATAAAGGCGTTTTCGAGGTCGGAAGAGGGCTGTCCCCACGACCAGCCGTCGCCCACGCCGTTGCGGCAGCCTGTTATGACTGTAAGGGCGCCACCGAGAGCGTACTGGTCGCCGCCGTACATATGCTGTACCTCGAAGAGCGATTCAATGCTGTTGTTGTGTTCTACCGACCACACGTCGCCGAAGTTGGGCAGCAGGTCGTATTCGCCTTCGGTAATGACGGTGCTGAGCGCTGTTTTAGCTTCAGCGGTCTTGCCGTGGTAGAGGTATACCTTGCCGAGAAGGCCGAGGGCGGCACCGCGGGTGGCGCGGCCCATGTCGGTGGCTGCATATTCGCTGCGCTGGGGCAGTATCTTTGCCACGGCATCGAACTCTGTTTCGCAGAAGTTGTACACATCGTCGAGCGAGGCGCGGCCTATGCCCTCGGCGTTGCTGATAGGCTCGGTGATGAGGGGCACACCGCCGAAGTTGCGGGCAAGGTCGAAGTAGAAGAAGGCGCGGAGGAAACGTGCCTCGGCTATGCGCTGCTCTTTCAGTTCTTCGTCCATGGCGGCACCGGGAATGCGGGCTATGGCCACGTTGCAGGTGTTGATGCCCTGATAGCGGGCGCCCCAGAAGTTCTGTATGATGCCGTTGGAGGGAGCGTTGGGCATGAAGTGGGTTATATCCTGATAGCCGTCGTCCTGGGTGGTGTTGCCGTCCCACATGTCGTCGGTGGTCATATCGGACATGAGCCAGGAGTTCACTACCTGCCACCAGCCGTATTTAGTGATTTCGAAATAGCAGCCTCCGATGTAGGAGTTTACCTCTTCTTCGGTCTTGAAGTAGGTGTCGAGGTTTTCGCTGCCGCGCACATCTTCGGTGAGGAAGTCGTCGCAGGAGGCCAGAGAGAGGCCGAGGGCGACTGCGGTGCTGAATATTATTGTTTTTTTCATGAGTTCGTTAGGTTAGAATTTGAAGTCGAGGCCGAGAAGGAATGTACGGGGCGAGGGATAGTTGTTGTGGTCGATGCCCGTGGCGATGGCGCCGCCGTCGTAGAACGGACGTTCGGGGTCCATGCCGGTGTACTTGGTGATGGTGAAGAGGTTCTGGGCCGATACGTAGAAGCGCAGGTTGTAGTTCTTCATGAAGCTCTTCGGCAGGGTGTAGCCGAGGGTGAGGAGCTTGCAGCGGAAGTACGAGCCGTCTTCAACGAAGAAGTCGGATACGCGGGTGTAGTTCTGGTTGAGGTCGTTGTAGGAAAGACGGGGATATTCGGCTCCGCAGCCTTCGCCGGTCCATGTCTGGTCGAGAGTGCCGGCAAACACGTTCTGTCCGCTCACGCCCGAATAGCGTCCGCGCTGGAGGTTGAAGATGTCGTTTCCGAATGTGCCGTAGAAGTTGGCAGAGAGGTCGAAGTTCTTGTACCAGAATCCGAGGTTAAGACCGAGTGTGAGGTCGGGGTAGGGGTTGCCGATGTAGTCCTTGTCGGCATCGGTGAGCTGGCCGTCGTTGTTGCGGTCGACGAAGATAAGGTCGCCGGGCTGTGCGTCGGGCTGTATCAGCTTGCCGTGCTCGTTGGTGTGGGCGTAAACCTGCTCCCAGTTCTGGAAGATACCTGCTGTCTGGTAGCCGAAGAAGCGCGAGATGTAGGTTCCGTCCTCGTTCTTGATGATGCTTTCGGGCAGACCGCTGCCGTCCCAGATGGGGCCGTCGCCGGTGAACTTGATGGCCTTGTTCTTGACACCGGAGAGCTGCACGCCGATGTCGTAGCGGAAGTCGCCGACCTGATCGTTGTAGTTGATAGAGAGTTCCCAGCCGCGGGCGCGCATCTGGCCGATATTCTGGGTGATTGCGCCCATCCATGTGGGCACGCCGAGGATAAGGAGGCTCTGCTTGCCGTAGAGCATGTCGTGCGATGTCTTCTGGAAGAGGTCGAAGGTAACGTTGAGTCGGCTGTTGAAGAGCGAGAAGTCGAGGCCGAAGTCGATGTCTTCGACAGTTTCCCACTTCAGGTTGGGGTTACCCATAGAGCCCATGATGGTTGCGGGGAAGCGGACGGGAGTTGTGCCGAACACATAGTTGACACCGTTGTTGAGAGTAGTCATGTAAGCGCCGTTGGCGATGGCCTGGTTGCCCACACGGCCCCAGCCGAAGCGTACCTTGGCGTTGTTGAGCCAATCGCGGGTATCTTCCATAAAGGCTTCTTCAGAGAGGCGCCATGCGGCAGATACCGAGGGGAATGTGCCGTACTTGTTGCCTTTGGGGAAGCGGCTCGAACCGTCGGCACGTACCGATGCGGTGAGGTAGTAGCGGTTGTTGTAGTTGTACATCACGCGGCCGAGGAACGAAGCGAGGGTCTGGTAGGAAGCGGAGCCGGAAGCGAACTGGTCGCCTGTGCCGGCAGATACTTCGTGGAGAAGGTCGCTTGTGCCAGGAACGTCCTGGCGCGAGCCGTTAAGCCACCAGTCGGCGTAGCGTTCGGCAGTGAAGCCGGCCAGCACGGTGAGGTTGTGCTTTTCGGCGAAGGTGTCCATATAGGTGATGGTGTTGTTCCATGTCCAGTTGAGGCCGTCGGAGTAGTTGCGTCCCACGGAGTTCTTTGTGTTCTGTTCGAGAGCGTCGATGTGGAAAGCGCAGTTGAAGTAATCGTTACGCTGATACCAGGCGTTGATACCGAACTGTGTGCGGATAGTGAGCTGCTTGATGGGAGTGATCTGAATGAAGGGGTTCATCAGCACCGAGCCTTTGCGGGTGTGGGAGTCCATACGGGCGAGAGAGCCGGCGGGGTTCCATTCCTGGTTGTTGTACGAACGCTGGTAGTTGTTCATCGGGTTGGCTGCGTCCCACTGGTCTTCGGGGCGGAACACGGGAGTGGTGGGGTCCATCGCCATGGCAGCTGAGAAGAGGTTGGGGGAATCTTCCCAGTTTTCCATATTTGGAGCTATGTCGAGACCCACCTTGAGGTACTTGTTGAAGTTGTACTCGGTGTTGAGGCGGAGGTTGATTTTGTCCCAGTAGCCGTAGTCGAACTGCGAGTTGTTGCGGAAGTAACCGAGGCTGAAGCTGTAGATAAACTTGTCGTTGCCGCCGCGAACGCCGAGAGAGTAGTTCTGGATAAGGGCGAGGTCGTTCACCACTTCGTCCCACCAGTCGGTGCCGTCAACATCGGCATAGTTTTCGTAGGGGCTGTTCCAAGGAGCTGTGCGGCCGTCGTTTTCGTAGCGTTTCTTGAATACTTTTTCGTATTCGCTGGCGCCTGCGATTTTGGGCTTGGCAATGTGCTGGAAACCTGCCGATGCGGCGAAGTCAACCGAGGTCTTGCCTGCCGAACCCTTCTTGGTGGTGATGATGATAACGCCGTTCGAGGCGCGGGTACCGTAGATGGCCGATGCCGACGCGTCTTTGAGCACTTCCATCGATTCGATGTCGTTGTTGTTGATGAAGTTGATGTTAGAGCTGTTCAGGGGCACACCGTCCACAACGTAGAGAGGATTGGAGCCGTTGACAGAGGTGATACCGCGTATGATTACCTTGGGGGTGGCACCCGGGCCACCGCCGCTTGCAATCTGCACGCCGCTTACCTTGCCCTGAAGAGCGTCCATGGCGTTACCTGTGGTAACCTCGGTGATGGCATCGCCCTTCACGGTTGAGATAGAGCTGGTAAGGTCGCTGCGCTTCACCACGCCGTAACCGATGGCCACCACTTCGTTGAGCATGGTGGAGTTTTCGGTCATGGCCACGTCGATATTGGTGCGGCCGCCTACTTTTTCTTCAACTGGGGTGAAGCCCACGTAAGAGAATACGAGCACGGCGTCGGAGGGCACACCTGAGAGGCTGTAGTTGCCGTCGAAGTCGGTCACGGCGCCGTTTTTGGCTCCTTTCACAGACACAGACGCGCCTATGAGGGGCTCATTGTCGGTTTGGGAGATTACTCGGCCCCTCACCGTCAGGTTCTGTGCCATGGCCACAAGACCAATCAGAGCTGCGCACAGAAATAATATTTGTTTTTTCATAAAATAGTTGAAACGTGGTTAATGTGAAGGTGGTTTACATAGGGAGGATCTTGATATGCTCGCTGTGCGCGTCGAATACAAGGCGGTAGTTGCCTGCCTTGGTGACGGTGGGCTTGATCCAGTTGTCGCCGATAAAGTTCTTGCGGTAGCCTTCGTCGCCCCACTTGCTTTCGTCGAACGGTCCTGCGTTGGGATACATGAATTTGTATTCCTCGGGGTCTACGTTGATATATTTGTATTCAAAGTAGCCTCGGGTACCGGTGAAGTGGTCGTTGTCGGGATATGCGTTACCGTAGTAAACACACTTGCTGGGGTCGGAGGAGTTGTCGACACGCCATGTGGTGAAGTTCCACCAGCCGTTGGAATGCCAGTTGTGGAGAATGAAGTTCTGTTCGCCTTCTTCGAGTTTCCAGTTGTCGATATAGAATATGTTGGGGTTGTTCTTGTCCTGCTCCATACGGCTCAGAATTTCGCCGGGACCTTTTGCCGGGCCGAAATACCATTCCTGCCACCAGGGGTCGGGCGCAGTCCAGTCGTTCCAAGTGTTGAGGTCGTTCTGGCCGTAGTGCATACCTGCCACGGGGTTTGTGGCCTCGCTCACGGGATAGTCCTCGAGGGTGAAGGTGCGGTCGTATGTGTTGACGGTTATGAGGTAGTACACGCCGGCTTTGTCGAGGGTGATGCGGCCTACTGCGTCGGGGTCGTCGCCGAGTACTTCGGCATTGTCTGCCTCAGGACCGAAGCAGATGGGGCCGAAGTCGGTCTTCTGCGGCAGGAAGCATATCTTTGTTCCTGCGGCGGCGTTGTAGTAGCGCACGCGGTATTTGTAGGGAGCCACGTGGTCCATTGCCATAGGCACGCCGCAGAGGTCGCTGTTGAGGTCGGCGGCTGTTTCCACGTCGGCGAGATAGAGCACACTAAAGTCGGGCAGTTCCGATACCGACAGTGTGGATTCTACCTTCGACGAGCGCACTTCGGCTTCCTGTGCAGGCACGTCGTAGGCCGTGATGGTCATCTTGTATTCGGCGGGAGTTCCGGGCAGCGAGAGAGCCTGGGCAAATTCCACCTTGTTCTTTCCTTCGCCTTCGATGCGGAGGGGGAATCCCTGCACACCGTCGACGTTTACGGTAACGTAGTCGATTTCGCGGTTGTCCTCAACGGTGAATTTGAGGTTGAACACTGTGTTGGCCTTGATAAGCACCGTTACCTCGCGGTCGGGGGCGGCGGTGAATACGGGGGCGGTGAAGTCGGCGTCGAGAGTCACAAGCACATCGTGGCTCGTGGTTTTTCCGGCAACGTCGGTAACCTCTACCTTTACTGTGAAAGATTCGCCTTCGACGTTTTCCTGAATCTTGTACTCGTAGTCGAGTTCGTATTCCTTCAGGGGTTCGCCGTATATTTCGACGATGTTGATGGTTTTGTTCAGCTGGAGAGCCGGACATGTAAGATTGATAGCTGAGATACCGTCGGCGTCCTTGATTGTTCCGGCGATTTTAATCGAACGGCCGGCGACTGTCATCAAGTGTTCGCTGTCGATATTAAATTCAGGAGCGGCTCCGTCGGCTACCGGCCATTTGTCGTCGTCGGAACACGACGCCAGACCGAGGGCAGACATTACGAGCAGACCCGAAAGGCACGCAAATTTAAGATTCATAAAAGGTGTCTTTAATTTAAGGTTATGTTGGATTAGTTTATTTAGTTTGTCTTGTATGAGGGAGGTGCTTGTGGGGGAAGCAACCGTTTTTCGATGGTTTACGGCGCAAAGGTAGACATATGGCAATATGTGGCGAGTCTGTTTTTCGTCAGCGATTGACTGTTATCGGTCATTAACACTTTCGGGCGCTGCCAATGGCTTATATTCGGCAAATATTGAGTAAATTTGTGAAAAACCTTAGTTCTATATCCCGGGTATGAAGTACAGAATACTCCTTATTGTTATGCTATCGGTTGAGCTCGCAGGCTTTGCCGAGCCGCGTATGCTGCATTTCGGACGCGAGCACGGTCTGAGCAACAATTATATAATGGGCATAGCGCAGGACGCCAAAGGGTATGTATGGGTGTCTACCGAGTCGGGGCTGAACCGTTTCGACGGCAGTTCGTTCAGGGCGTTCCGCAAGGATTCGGCATCGCTGTCGGCAAATGCCTTGAACAGGTTGTATGCCGACCACTACGCGAACACGCTGTGGATTGCCACCCAGCGCTACGGACTCGACGCCCTCGACTGCGACAGCTATACGTTCCGACACTTCAGGCATGACGATGCCGACACGGCGAGCATAGTGGCCGACGCCGTGACCTCGGTATGCGATGCCGGCGACGAACGCGGCTTGTGGGTCTGTACCTATACCGACGGCCTCGACTATATGGATAAGAAAAACGGGACGTTCACCCACTACAATACCCGCACCGTCGACGGCTGGCCCGACGACCGCCTGTGGGACGTCGATGCCGACGGTATTGGGAATGTGTACTTGGCCCATGCCGATGCCGGTTTCAGCGTGTTCAAGCCGGAGCAAGGAACGATACGCAACTATCGCCACGATGCCTCCGACCCGTCGAGCCTTCCCGGCGACAGGGTGCGCGTGGTGTATGTGGACCGTGGCAACAACGTGTGGGTAGGCACGGACGGCGGTCTGGCGCTCTTCAATCCGATCGACGGCACGTTCACAAGCTTCAGGCATTCCGACCACGACAAAGGCTCGCTGATTTCAAACAACGTGCTCGACATAACCCAAAGCCGCGACGGACGGCTGTGGATTGCCACCGAAAACGGAGGCGTCAGCTCGCTCGAGGTGCAGAATACCATGATGCGTTCGCCGGGGCAGATCCGCTTTACCAATATCGCGGGCGAAACCGATGCCCGGCAGAGGCTGTCGAACAAGACCGTCGAGTCTGTGTTTCAGGACAGTTTCGGAAACGTGTGGTTCGGAACCTACGGAGACGGGCTGGACGTGCTTACCTCCCGCGACGCTATTTTCGACCGCTATGACACGACGACACGTCCGTTCGATACGAGCTACAATTCCATAATGGCCATATGTGCCGACGGCGACAGCATGTGGGTGGGAACCGACGGCAAGGGTGTCGATTTGTTCGGCTCCTCGGGCAAGATTGCCAATTACCGTGATTTTGGCGATAATGCCGTACTTGCCATAAAAAAAGCGCGTGACGGCGCCATATGGTTCGGCACATACGGTGGCGGTGTTTACCGCAAGCCCCGCGGCTCATCGAAGATTCAGAAAATAAACATACCCGGCACAGGCGATGTGCGCTGCTTTGCCGACGAGGCTGACGGCTCTGTGCTTGTAGGCCACGGCAGGGGGATAGCCCGTCGTCGCCCCGACGGGCGCATAGAGGAGCTTGTGGCCTCCGATAATTCGCGCGAGGAGCTTGTACGCACTCTGTGGGTCGATTCTCAGGGTCGGATATGGGTCGGCTCGTTCGGCGCGGGACTGGCCGTGTACGATTCAAAAATGAAGATGTTGGAGCGTTTTGCAACGTGGAACGGCCTGCAATCGAACACCGTGAACTATCTCCTGCCCGACAAAGACGGAAAGATATGGGCCGCAACGGGAGAAGGCCTTGCCCGCTTTACGCCTGATTTGATGACCGATACCGTTATCGGTGGCAAGGAAGGTCTTGCCGACAGTTTTATCGAGGCGCTTGCGGCCGACAGCGAGGGCAACATATGGATGAGTACCATGGGAGGCATATCGGTGCTGTATGCCGATGGATCGGTGCGCAACTATAAACACGACGACAAGGTGGGATTCGGCGATTTTGCGGCCGGAAGCGTCGCGGCAGGGCTGGACGGCTCCATATATTTCGGTTCTCACTACGGAGTAGTGCGTTTTAATCCCAAAAGTATGGACCCGGGAGTGCTTATGCCGAGGCCTGAGATAACGGACATTTCGGTATTCAAAGGCGGCTCCGACGGAGTGGCGGAGCTGTTTGCGCCGGCATCGCTGGTCAAGCTGCCGTATAGGGAAAACACCGTTAGGGTGGCTTTCAATGTGCTTGATGCGTCTTCGGCATCCGCTGTCGACTATTTTTATCGCGTCGAGGGTCTTGGCAACGACTGGTATCCGAGCACGGACGGCAACAGTGTGATTCTCGGCAATCTTCCGTCGGGCACATATAAATTTGCGGTCAAGGCCGTTGGACGCAACGGCGAGCCGGACAGCGAGCCTGCTGTGCTTACAATCAAGGTCGGAGCACCTTTCTGGGCCACGTGGTGGGCAAAACTGTGCTATTTCCTGGTGGCGGCAGCACTTGTGCTGTTCCTGATTAATATCTATAAGAAACGTATAAAGCTTGAGTACGACCTTACCCTTGAACGACGCAACACACGCCGACAGCAGGAGCTGACTGCCGAGCGTATGCGTTTCTTCACCAATATAACCCACGAACTCCGCACGCCGCTCACGCTTATAATAGGGCCGTTGGAAGATTTGAAATGCGACCCGTCGATGCCTGCCAAGCAGGGCCGCAAAATATCGCTTATACACGGGGCGGCGCTGCGTCTTCTTGAATTAATCAACACCATACTCGAATTCCGCAAGACTGAAACACAGAACCGCAGTCTTAAGGTGCAGCGGGCCGACCTTTCGGGTATGATACGTGAGCTTGGCAACCGATATTCGGCCTTGAACACTAATTCCAACCTGATTATAGATACCGACATAGAGCCGGGTGACTATCACATATGGTTTGACCCCGAGGTGATGAGTATGATTGTGGATAATCTGATGTCGAATGCCTGCAAGTACACCTCGGAGGGCAGGGTGAGCCTCAGGCTCTATCATACGGAGGAATCGGGTGTGCCTTTCACGGAGATTTCTGTATCAGACACAGGGCTTGGTATGGAAAATGAAACCCTCGACCATATTTTTGACCGCTATTACCGGAATCATAATGCCGAATCGTGCCTCGGAACTGGCATAGGCCTTGCCTTGGTATACAACCTTGTGAAGCTGCATCACGGCGAGATATTCGTAGACAGCGAGCCGCACCGTGGCTCAGTGTTCCGTTTCAGGATACACTCCGAAAACTGCTACCCGGAGGCTTCGAGAAGAGAGGAGTCGGCATTGCCTGTGACCGAACTTGCCGACACTCAGAACGTTGCGGTAGAAGCCGAGCCTGAGGCTAAACCGTCGATACTCGTGGTTGAAGACAATGTGGATATTATCAACTACATAAGCGAGGTGCTTTCCGACAGGTATACCGTGGTTCCTGCTTATAACGGGGCCGAGGGCCTTGAAAAAGCGCGCCGTCTGCAGCCCGACATGATTATCAGCGATATAATGATGCCCGAGATGGACGGTATAGCCATGGCCAAGGCACTGAAAGCCGACGAAGAAACATCCTTCATACCGTTGGTGGTGATTACTGCCAAAACTGCCTCGGAAGCGCGCGTGGAAGCCTATGAGGCAGGTGCAGACTCGTTCATATCAAAGCCCTTCAGCTCCACCCTCCTTAATTCGCGTATACACAATATTCTCGATACCCGCCACAGGCTTGCGGCGAAGGCGGTGTCCGGGACAGCGCAAGCTGTCCCGGACACCGCCGGTACGGCAGGCCAAGGCCGCCGTACCGGCGGCCTCGATTCGCCAATTGTGTCGACAATGAGCGAGGCCGATGCCGAATTTATCGAAAAAGTGAAGGGCATCATCACCGCCAATATGGACAGTGCCGAGCTTGATGTGCAGTATATTGCCCGTGAGATGGCAATGAGCCACTCCACGCTGTACCGAAAGGTGAAGGCTGTTACAGGGCTTACCGTCAACAGCCTGATACGCAAGTGCCGTGCCCGCGAGGCGGGTCGCTTGCTCGAAACGGGCCGCTATACCGTGTCGGAAATATCCTATATGGTGGGCATCAGTTCTCCCGGCAACTTCAGGCAATGCTTCAAGGAGGAATTCGGTGTCAACCCCTCCGACTACCTCAAAGGCAAAGGCCGGGGACAGACCGTGTGAAAATCAAACTGATAGGAATGCAAGCTGTCAACTTTTTTTGTTGGCGGCTTGTTTCTTTGTTGGCAAATGCCTAATTTTGTGTTGTAAAAACCTATATCTGTAATATCTTTGCGTAAATTATTACTTTTCAAGGCCTTTCTCTTATCGACGGTTTTCTGTGTGTCAGCCCTCGATGGCCTTCATTATTCCACTGAAGCTCAACCCTCTTTCAGCAGTGGCGAGAATACGCCGTTCTGGCTTGTGAGCAACCACTACGGCTTGTCGTCGGTAAAGAAAAACAATGGTTATTTCCGTGCCGGAGTCTTCCGCTCCATCGACGCCGACTCGGCGAGCCGCTGGGGCTGGGGTGCGGGTGTCGACCTCGCTGCCGCTTATAACTACAGTTCGTCGTTTATCATACAGCAGCTCTACGGCGAGGTCCGCTACCGCAAGTTCGCGCTGTCGATAGGCAGCAAGGAGCGAGAGCCGTTTATGCTTGACCGCAGGCTCAGCAGCGGCGACCTCCTGTTTTCGACCAATGCGCGGCCCATTCCCGAAGTGCGGCTCGAAACACCCGATTATATAGTGATACCCGGTCTTGGCGGCTGGCTCGGCCTTAAGGGATATATATCCTACGGTATGTTTACCGACGATCGCTGGCAACGCGACTGGGCAGCACCGGGCAGCAAGCGCTCCGAAGATGTGCTGTTTCACTCCAAGGGCGGTTTTGCCCGTGTGGGAAATCTCGACAAATTCCCTGTGCAGCTTGAGGTCGGCTTTGAAATGGCGGCTCAGTTCGGCGGCCGGAGCATAGCGGGCGAGCGCATTATCAGAATGCCCTCGTCGCTCAAAGACTTTATAAGGGTGTTCATACCTTCAGGGGGGGATTCGAGCACGCCGGCAGGCGAACAGTCCAATATCTATGGCAATCATCTGGGGCAGTGGTCGGCGCGGCTTGAGTGGCACGCTCCCGGCGGCTGGCGTCCGGCGGTGTACTACGAGCATTATTTCGAGGACCACTCTATGATGTTTCTCGACTTCGCATGGAAAGACTGTCTGCTAGGCTTGGAACTAGGACTGCCCGAAAACCCGTTTGTGAGCAAGGTGGTATATGAATACCTTGGCACTAAAGACCAGTCCGGCCCGGTGTACTGGGACCACACTCCCGAGATTCCCGAGCAGGTGAGCGGCCGCGACAATTACTATAATCACGGCATATATACCGGTTGGCAGCATTGGGGTATGGGCATAGGCAATCCGCTTGTCATATCGCCAATATACAATGCCAGCCATATAATAAATTTCAGAGCCAACCGCCTTATAGGCCATCATATAGGCTTGGAAGGACAGCCATTGCCGTGTCTGGGTTATCGCGGGCTTTTCTCGTATAGCCGCACGTGGGGAACGTATGGCAGCCCGCTCCCGGAGGTGCAGCGCAACATAAATGCCATGCTTGAGCTTACCCTGCGGCTTGAACGCTTCAAGGGTTGGAGCCTCAGCGGGGCTGTGGCAGCGGATATGGGAGGCCTTCTTGGCCGCAGCTGGGGTGGAATGGTTACACTTCGTAAAACAGGCATACTATGAAAGGGTTTATAATCAGCATAATGGCATTCGTGGCCTTGGCTCTTGCCGGCTGCTTCAACCATCGCTATATCAACGGCGACCTCGACGGGCAGTGGCAGATAATGGAGATAGAGCTTGCCGACGGCGCCGTGGAAAAGCCTGCTCAGACATATTATTGCATTAATTTCCACACGGTAAACCTTACTGCTGTGGGGGCAAGCTCTGTCCCCGGCAATATGCAGTACGACAAAGACGCCTCAACCTTGGCTATGCAGTTTCCATACAGCAAGGACGGGGATCTGAAGCGTTGGGGCATATCGGGTACGGAGGTAGTGTTCGACATAAGGGAGCTCAAACGCGACCGCTTGGTGTTGCAGAACGACGAAGCCACCATTACTTGCAGAAAATTTTAATTTCTCGAATCGTTTTTTTTCCGCGTGGACGAACAATTTCGTCCACGCGGCGTTTTTATGGCATACGTTTCAATCATTAAAAAACGAATATCGATATGCTGAAAAAACTATTCGCAGTTATTGTGGCTGCTGCCGCAGTGATGGGAGCCAATGCTCAGAAAGCCGAGGTTCAGGTTTCGTATGGTGCCTACACACAGATGGACGCCACTAATATGCACGACGGCTGGCACGGCGTGAATACCGCGTGGGGCTCGCTTACCGGCGCCCTCAATTTCAAGGTGCATCCCAAGATATGGATTGGCCCGTCCTATACCTTCTCGAGTACTTCGACCAAGGGGCCGGACGCGTCGCACATCGCCTACCATGCCGTGATGTTCAACGGCCGCTATCAATATTACGGCAACAGCATTGTCAAGCTGTATGCCAAACTGGGGCTTGGCGTGGAATTTTCCTATATGCAGCCTCGCGGGCACGATAATTACACCAAGACGTACTGCGCGTACCAGATAGTTCCTATCGGTGCTCAGGTAGATCTTACGCGATCTGTGGCAATGTTCGGAGAAGCCGGCTTCGGAGCGCAGGGTCTGTTCCAGTTCGGATTCAGATTCAAGATATAGCAGTCGCAAGGCTGCATAAAAAACCGACGGAGGACGCGCCTTGGCGAGGGCGTTCTCCGTCGGTTTTTCGTGTTTATAGCCGGATTACATCGGGAACGGGGTGTCGCTCACGTATATGCGGAATCGACCGATAGAGCCGGGGGCTCCGGTTTCCATTCGCGGGAGATACTGAATGGCCGACAGTGTGCGTTTGCCGCCGAGGTCAAGCACGAGGTGATGCGGGAATTTGACCCCTTCGACAGTGCCCCAGTATGTCGATTCCTGAAGGTCGAAAGCCTTGTCGGCCGAGCGGTTGCCCGTAGCCACGTCCTCGCTGTCGGCGTATACTGCTGTCCAAGCCTCTCGCACAAGGCGCTCGCCCTTGGCGTCGAGGAGGTACAGCTCGGCCGTGCATGCGCGGTCGCCGCCGTCGGCTGCGTCGAGAGCCTCGATGCATACGTATCGGCCTTTGGCGATTTTTCCAAAATCGAGCTGCTTCCAGCCGTTTCCGCCTTCGAAGGTGCCTTCAAACACCGGTGTGAGTCCTTCGAGATTGAGCGTTTGTCCTTCCTCGCGGTGTATCAGCGGTTTGGGCATGGCGAGATTGTCGAGCAGCGGTTCGCGAAGACCTTCCACGCGTGTTTCTTTCGGTCCTACGATGTCGAATACCACTATTTCGTTTTCGCCCTTGCGCAGCCAGCAGCCGGGCATGTAGAGTGTCTGCTGCGGGCCGATGCTCCATATGCGGCCTAAGGGATAACCATTTACGTACACAAGGCCTTTGCCCCATGTGGAGAAGTCGAGGAATGTGTCGGCCGGTTTCCTGACATTGAATGTGCCTTTGTACACGCCGGGACCTCCCGCTTTGCCGTCGAAAGGCTCGAACGACATATTTTCGTAGAATGCGAGTTCGTCTGGAAGGTTATACACCTGCCAGCCTTTGAGTTCGTGTGTGAAGCTTCGTCCGTCGATTTCGGTGCTGATTGTCACTTTGTCGGTGATTCCTTTGAAGTCCTTTATGGCACGGCCGAAATTGATGCGGCCCATGGCTTCGACGAGAATGTCGAGCGTGCCGCCCTCGGGGCATGCCGGCAGTTCGAGTTCTTTTTCGCCAAGGCGTCTGTCGAGAGTGCCTATGTACATGCCGTCGAGGAATATCTGGGCGTAGTCGTGCGCTTCGTCAACCGTGAGCAGCGACGGAGATGCCATGCGCGGCAACTGTGTGCGGTAGAGTATGCTTCCGAAACCTTGGTCGTATTCTTCCATAGTGCGGATATCTTCGTCGGTTTTAGGCTCGGGAAGGTTGGCGAACAGCGGTGCAGCCTTGGTAAGAGTGAAAGGAGCTACTGCCGTCGTGGGATATTGCTTTGGCACAGCCGGAAGTTTGCTGTCGGCATACTTGGCGAGTGTTTTGCGCAATGCGTCGTACTTTGGGGTGGTGCGGCCCGATTCGCTGATAGGAGCGTCGTAGTCGTAGGAGGTGACATCGGGGGCGAATCCGGGCGAGTTGGCGCCGGCCCAGTGTCCCCAGTTGGTGCCTCCGTGGGTCATATAGAGGCTGAACGATATGCCTTTGGACAGCATTTCGTCGATACCGGCAATCATATCGTCGGCAGGGCGTGTTTCGTGGTTGGCACCCCATTTGTCGAACCAGCCGCTCCAGAACTCCGAGCACATGAGCGGGCTCTGCGGGCGCAGTTTTTTTAGAAGCTCGAACTGTTGGTCGATATTGGCTCCTGTGCCGAAATTCATAGTCCATACGAGGTCGGGAAGGCCGTTGAGGGTGAAATTCGACGACCAGTCGCACTGGAACAGAGTCACATCGCCGAAGTTGCGGCGTAGCATGTCGCGTATCTGTCCTACATATTCCTTGTCTTCGCCATAGCTGCCGTATTCGTTTTCTACCTGCACCATGATTATGGGGCCGCCGTCGGCCACTGTGAGTCCTTCCACCTCCTTGGATACTGCCTGCTGGAATTTATCCACGCGTTCGAGGAAGTACGGGTCGGATTCGCGGAGGCGTATGTCCTTCTTTTTCAGAAGCCACCAAGGCAGGCCGCCCATTTCCCACTCGGCGCACACATAGGGGCCGGGGCGCAGTATCACGTTGAGTCCGTTGTCTTTGCACAGCTCCACGAATGCGCGCAGGTCGTTCTGCCCCGAGAAGTCGAACTGGTCGGGTCGGGGTTCGTGGGCGTTCCAGAACACATAGAGGCATACGGTGTTCATGCCGAGAGCCTTGCAAAGTTTTATGCGCTGGTCCCAGTACTGGCGCGGAATGCGTGGATAGTGCAGCTCTGCCGCTTTCACCACATAGGGCTTGCCGTTGAGCAGGAAGGTGCCGTCGCCTGCCTCGAAGCGTGGCTGGTCGGCAAATCTGTCGGGGTTCCACTCGTTGTTCCACGCTATCGACGGCTTGCCCTCGCTGAAGTCGACAGGCAGCCATACGTACCGGGAGTCGGGGAGGTCGGTTTTGTTCCAACGGTCAAACATAGCCACGTAGAGGTCTTTCTTGCCGTGTACGGGCTGCACGTATGTGCTTTGGCTATAGAATGTCTTGTCGGCATCCGGCCCTGTGCACGGGTTTCCGAGAACAGTCCATTTGCCGAACATCGAGTCGGCCACGGCTATTTGTGCCGCGTTCGGGTCCCAGCCGGTGCAGCCCGACGATAGTATGTAGTACTTGCCGTCGTGCTTGAACACAGCCGGAGCTTCGCGTCCTTGGTTTATGAAATTGCGGGTATAGCGCCCGGTCGGCCTCAGGTAGTCGTCGGTAAGCTCCGATATGTACATGGTGGCATTGCCCTCGGAGGAATAGACATGGTATGCGCGGCCGTCGTCGTCGACAAACACAGTCTGGTCGCGGCTCATAGCGTTGTTGGGCCTGAAAGAGCCAAGGTATTTGAACGGTCCGGTAGGAGTGTCGGCCACGGCCACGCCTGCGGCAGCCTTGCTGTAGTCGGCGCTTTCCACGTGTGCCCACATCACGAATTTGCCCGTCTTGGGATTATAAACCACTTTCGGGCGTTCGAGCACCTTGCTCGGGTGCAGGTCGCTGTCGGGATCGTCGGGTTCAGCCGGAAGTACTATGCCCTCGAATTTCCATTCTTTCATATCGGGCGACGAGTAGCAGCCCACACCGGTCACGTCGGTGCGGTAGCATTCCCAAGTGGCCCAGTCGGGCAGCACTGTCTTTCCTTTCTTATATTCGCCGTACCAGTAGTAGCGGCCGTTGTGGTAGAGTATTCCGCCTCCGTGGGCGTTGATGGGGTTGCCGTCGGTGTCGAGCCATACCTCTCCGTTGACGGCTGCGGGCGCAGTCTGCGCGAAAGTGGCTGTCGCTGTCAGAAGGCATATTCCGATGGCGGCGATGAGCTTGTTTGCCATGATATCTGTAGATTGGTTTTTCTGAGTTCAAATTTACATAAAATCATTGGTTCGGGCATAGTCGGGCATACGCCTATTCGTTCAAAAAATGTATTAAATTCGTCATTGTTTGAATTGGTGCTGATTATGTGCAGACGATGCGACCAAAAAAAGACTTTGTTTGTTATCATAGGTATGAACGAGGGATTGATTGACAAACTGCGCCGTCGCTGGAACCGCCGGAGGCGAACATTGCCGGGGGAGTGGTTTCGCTTCGGTGTCCGCTTTGGCAGGGCTGTTGCCGGGGCGGGTGCCGTTATGTCGGTACTCGTGTTTGTTGCCGCGCTCGCCGCAGTAGCGGGCTTGCTCATATACGGCGGTTTCGACTGCGGGTCGGTAAGCCGCAGCGTGCTGCGCAAGGTTCTTGCCGGGGCTCAGGTGACGTTTATAGCCGCTATATTGTTCAACTGGTGCTTGCGCTTCCGCCACACTTGGCGCCACAGCCACGCGGTGAAGCGTGTTGCCGACGTTCTGATGCTTTTCACTCTCATTCCTCTTTTGTGGCCTTATACCGACGGATCTGCAGCGGGCATTCATTTTTTCCGCAGCCGCTATTTTCTGTATTCTGTGCTGGCGCTCTATTCGGTGGCGGAACTGAGCTACGGTGTGATGCGCGCGTTGGCACGCCGCACCAATCCGTCCTTGATTTTGTCGGCAAGCTTTCTGTTTTTTATCTTTATAGGTTCGTTTGTGCTCGCCATGCCACGGTGCACCAATTACCCGGTGAGCTATGTCGACTCGCTATTTATGGCTGCGAGCGCCGTGAGCATGACCGGGCTGTGCACTGTCGACGTGGCCACGGCCTATACGCCCTTGGGCTGGCTTGTGATAGCCGTGCTGTTGCAGATAGGTGCCCTCGGCGTGCTTACGTTCACAAGTTTTTTCTCGATATTTTTCAGTGGAAGTCCAAGCATATACAACCAGTTGCTGATACGCGATTTCATTTACTCCAAGAGCATAGGCGCGCTCGTGCCGGTGATATTGTACATATTGGCATTCACTGTCACAGTCGAGATAATAGGGGCTGTAGCCCTGTATTTCAGCCTTCCCGACGATTTTATGGCTTCGGACGCGGAGCGGGTCTTCTTTTCCTGCTTCCATTCTGTGTCGGGTTTCTGCAACGGCGGGTTTACGACCTTGCCCGACGGCCTTGCTTCGCCGGCGCTGATGGCGCAGTCGGGTGCTTTCTATATCGTTATGACGCTTCTGATACTCGCGGGCGGTATCGGTTTTCCCAATCTTGTGAATTTTAAGGATATATTGTCGGAGAATTTCCGGCGCATACGGCTGAAGCTTGCCGGGCGCCGACTGTCGGGACGCCGGATGCACATATATGATTTGAACACTAAGCTCGTGCTTGCAGCCACAGCCATATTGTTTGTCGGCGGCGCCGTGGCATTTTTTATGCTGGAATACAACGGCGTGCTTGCCGGTATGCCGCTGGATAAGAAGATAGTGCTGTCGCTTTTTAATTCGGCCACTCCGAGAACGGCCGGATTCGGAACGTTCTCGATAACATCGTTCAGCCACACATTTTTCCTCATTATGATGTTCCTTATGTGGGTTGGCTGCTCGTCGCAGTCGATGGGCGGCGGTATAAAGGTGAATGCCTTTATGGCGGTGGTTTTCAATCTGCGTTCGGTTATATCGGGTCACAAGGGTGTGACAGCTTTCGGCCGCAATATATCGCTTCCTTCAATAAGGAGGGCAAACGCGGTTGTAAGCCTGTCGATTTTTGCTGTGTTGCTTTATTCAGTGGTGATAATGACGCTGCAGCCCGAGCTTCCGATGGGCGCGGTGATATTTGAATGTTTTTCGGCCATCACGACGGTCGGACTGTCGCTCGGAGTAACGCCTGAGCTTGGCGGAGTGTCGAAAATGGTGCTTGCCACGGCTATGTTTCTGGGGCGTGTGGGTATAATATCCGTGTTGTGCGGCTTTGCTTCGGGCAAGCCCGACACATCTCCTTATCTGCCCGATGATAATATCATAATTAACTGATAAAGTTGTCCTTGACTATGAAATATCTGATAATAGGACTTGGCATATATGGCGGAAACCTTGCCCGCGACCTTACCGATATGGGCCACGAAGTGATAGGCGTGGATTTGCGCCGGGCCAATGTGGAAGCCGTGAAAGATTATATATCGACGGTGTATGTGATAGACTCTACCGACGAGTCTGCGCTTGCGGTTCTTCCGCTGAAGAATGTCGATCTGGTGATTGTGGCCATAGGGGAGAATTTCGGAGCAAGCATCAAGACGGTCGCCCTGCTTAAAAAGGCCGGTGTGGAGCATATCTATGCACGCGCGATAGACAAACTGCACGAGTCGATTCTGGAGAGTCTTGAACTTGACCGCATAATTACGCCCGAGCAACGCGCTGCTTCGGATCTTGCCCGCGAGATGGAGCTTGGAACAAGGATCGAAACCCTTGCCATCGACGAGGATAACGCTGTGGTAAAATTTGCCGTGCCGCGTTTTTTCGAGGGTATGAGTTATTCCTCTCTCAATCTTGAAAAGGATTACGGCCTTGGCCTTGTGGCAGTGACGCGGCCTGTGATAAGGCGAAACGTGCTCGGAATATCCCGTCCGGCTTACGAACTCGTAGATACCTCCTCGGGTGAAGCGGTGGTGCAGGCGGGCGACATACTTACGGTATTCGGTTCGCGCAAGCGTTTCTATGAGCTGTACAAGAGTATTTCAAATGATTAGAACGGGTAGCCGACGGCGAAGTGGAAGTTGAAGTCGCGGCTCCATTTGGGGTGTAGCAGAGGCCATGCTTCTTGTCCTTTGGCTGGATTATGCGCCTTTATTCCGAGGTCGAAACGCAGCAGGAAATATGTGAAGTCCATTCTCAGGCCTACGCCGTAGGCAGCGGCTATCTGCTTGTAGAATTTATCGAACTTGAATACGCCGCCCGGCTGGTTCTCGTAGTTGCGGATTGTCCATATGTTTCCGGCATCGATGAATACGGCGCCTTCGAATACCCAGAAAAGTTTGGCACGGTATTCGACGCTTAGGTCGAGCCGGATGTCGCCGCATTGGTTTATGAAGTCGGTCACGGAGTTGCGGGCGTCGTATGCTCCGGGCCCGAGCGTGCGCACACCCCAGCCGCGCACCCCGTTGGCGCCTCCGGCATAGAATCGTTTTTCAAACGGCACCATCGACGAGTTTCCGTAGGGGAATGCTATGCCGAATCCTCCGTGGAGCGATATGGCGTTGCGTGAGTTGAAGTTGCGGGTATAGGTATAGTCGAATTCGCCTTTCACATACTGCGCGTACTGTATACCGAGTACTTTGTACACACCGTCGGAGCGTTTCTGCCCCACGAGGTTCGATATGCCGTACAGCAGGTTGCCCGCTGTTTCGGCCGATACTCGCATGCTGGTGATATACGGCTGTGTGGCAAAGGCGTTTGTGGTGGCGTTTGCTATGCGACGGTTTGTCTGGCGGTAGGTGTAGCCGAGCCGCATTATGAAGTGGTCCTCATAGCTGTACCTCAGCAGAGGGTTGGAAGGCGCTATCTGGTCGATGAAATCGATGGTGGAACGGGGTAGCCTCACATAGTTGATGTCGATAAGGTCGAAGGTGTGACGGCGCTGCATGTCGTAGCGCTGTTGCTGCCATTTCCATTTCCACGCCGCCCCGGCTATGATGCGGGTGTACTCGGGGCGTTCCTGATAGTTGAACGACAATGCAAATTCGGTTGATGCCAAAAAGCGCTGTTTAAGGCTTTTGGATAAGAAGGGGCATTCAAACTTCGGGAATGTTATGCCTACTTCAGAGGCATATTCGGTGTATCGGTTGTTGACAAGGCCATCGAAGTTGCCCGAAAGACTTTCGTACGATGCGCGGAATTTTGCAGTGAGTGTTTCGGAACCACGGGCGAGATTGCGGTGCTGGTAGGTAAGACCGACACCGAAACCGAGGTCGCCCTCGGAGTTTGTGCCTTCTACTTCCACGGCAACGCTCTGTTTTTTGTTTCGAGAAAGGTATATGTATGCGTCGAGCAGGCCTATGCCGTCGCGCCGTCCGGCTGCGGCCATCTCTATGTTTATGAACTTCACGATGCTAAGACGTCCGAGAGCCTCGTAGGTACGTTCTACCGAGCGCGCGCTGTATGGCTTTCCGCTGTCGATATAGCACATTTCGTCAAGCAGCTTGGGCTGTAGGTATTTGTCGGAGCCGAATATGAATGTCTTTCCTTTGTATTCGATTGTGTCGGTTCGGTTTGGCTTTTCAGCGCTCGCGTCGCCGTCGACAACGAATATCACCCGGTTTATTTCATAGCGGTGATGGTGGCCGTTGACCCGCAGGAGGCTGTCGGCCAAGGCACCGAGAGCCGAGCGTGTGCCGCTGCTGCTGTTTTCGGCTGATGTGGCGCGTTCGTAGGGCGAATGCAGGTTGAGCGTGAGCCCTACGGCTTTGCTGCCTGCCACGGTGTCGGCAGTGTAGTTTATGTATTCGCGGTTGAACTCGAAATATCCGGCATTCCGCAGTATGGTTGCTATGCGTGCCCGCTCGTTGTCGAGAGCGGTGCGGTCGAGCAGCATGCCCGGGTGTATTTCGGCTTTGGAAGTGTCTGCCATTATGATATGCCTCACGGCCGGGTCGGCTATGTTGTAGTCGAGCGTGCCAATGCGGTGGGGACTGCCGGGTGTGATGAGGTAACGCACTTCCATGCGTTTTTTCGCCGGGTTGGCTATGGTGTCAGCGTTTACTTCGGCTTCGAGGTAGCCTTTATTGATAAGGGCCTGTTCGAGTTGTCGGCGCGAGGCGTCGGTAAGCGAGTGGTCGTAGAGCACGGGCGCCTGTCCTACCCGTCGCAGCCACCGGTTGTACCATTTGGTTGTGTCGGCGCCGGACAGGCTGTAGGTTGCCAGCTGCAACTTTGCGAATCCGAGAACTTTGTGGTTTGGCGTCTGCCGGAGGAAGTTTGTCAGCTCTTCTGTGCGGATATCCGTTGTGTCGTTGTCGATGCTTATGCTTACTTTGTCCAGAAGGTATTCGCCCTGCGGAACGTGCTTGGTGCTGCTGCATGCCGACAGTGCCGCCAGCATCGAGGCGGCGCCACATGCTATGGCGAGATTACGTATGCGCATCGGCTTGTTACTTTATCGGTATTTGAAGCACGAAGCGGGCGCCTCCGCGGTACCGGGTGTCGACCGTCACAGAGCCTTTCATAAGTGTGGCGAGAAGCCTTGATATATACAGGCCGAGTCCGCAGCCGGGGCTGCTGATATCGAGCTGGCGAAAACGGCTGAATATGGTGTCTTCCTTGCCTTTGGGTATGCCGATGCCGGTATCCGCCACGCTGAACGACAGTTTGCCTGCGGTTTCGTCGTAATCGTAGTCGAAAGTTATAGTGCCGGCATCGGTAAATTTTTCCGCGTTTTTGAGCAGGTTGATCAGTATCTGGGCCACGCGTTGTCCGTCGATGTCGACTATGTGGTCTTCCTTGCCTGAGGGGTTGAATATGAGCATCAAGCCCTCTTTGTCGGGCTTGCCGTTTTCAAACACGTTGTTTATGGCAAGCTCGCATATGGTGGATATGGCCACAGGGCGTTTTTCGAGCGACAGACCGCCGTGTTCGAGAGAGGCTATGTCGAGCACGTCGTTCACAAGCCGCATCACAAGCCTTACATTCAGGCGTATGATTGATGCGAATCTGTTCAGGTAGGCGTTCTGCTTTTCGGGTATGCAGTCGGCTATCAGTTGTGAGTATTCGGCAATGGCGGCCAGAGGAGTCTTTACCTCGTGGCTCATGTTGTTTATAAATTCGGTCTTTTGTCGGTCGGCGCTCTTTGCCTGGTCGCGCAGCACGATTAGTTCTTCGCGCGCGGCCCGTAGTCCGTCGCGTTCTTCGCGCAGGTTGTCGTTGGAGGTTTTGAGGCTTGCTGTCAACAGCTTGTTGTTTTTGTTCTGCTTCGCCAGAAGCACTACGAGAGTGGCCAGTATGGCCATTACCGCTATGCCTATGCCTATGACCCAGCTTTTGGTGCGGATTTCGGTTTGGTGGCGTTCGAGCTCGTATGTGTTGTTTTCCTGTCGTAGCTCGCTCATGTCGTAAAGCAGTTTCAACTCTCTGGAGCGTTCTTCGCTTGTGCGTTCGAGTTTTTTCTGCAGTTCGTCGGCGAGTTTGTCGGAGGCTTCGAGCAGGGTGGTGTTGTCGCCTGTTTCCTTGGCGGCTTTTTTCAGCATTTTAAGAAGCTGGAGCCGGTACGGGGCGTGGACTTGGTTGTCGAGTTGCCTTTTTATGATTTTGATGGCCTCCGAATAGTTGTCCGTAGCCATGGCATAGTACATTTTTGCCCGCTCCAGATTCTCCAGGTCGTATGCGATGTTTGGGTGTTCCTTGGCAAGGACGTTTATTTTGCCGTAGTATTCTTCGATTTGGTCGCGAGAGAGTTTGGAGTACGAACCGAGCATTCTTCGGTAGCACACATATCGGAAAGTGGGGGCGTTGTGGAACTGGCGGCCTTGCTCTGCGTAATAAATCTCAAGGCTGTCGATGGCTTTGAGGAGCTTTCGGTCCATTTCGAGAGCCCGTGGGTAGTTTTCGTTTTCATAAAATATGGGCGCGGCTCTGTTGTAGACCATACGTCGCACGGCGCCTACGGGGAGTTTGACTTCTTCGACAAGTTTGTCGAGCTTGTCGATGTAGTCTTCGAGTAGCTCGCCCCTTGTTTCCACGCTCAGGTAGCGGCATAGGGCATAGAGGAGGTCGGCGCGTTCGTAGGTGTTTTCGGGTGGGTTGGTGGTATAGTGACGCACAAATTCTTTTAATTTTTCCGTCTGCCTGTCGCTGCTTTCAGATAAGAAGAAATTGTCGGTTTTGAGCATGCTGACAAACAGTTTCGAGCTGTTTAACTCCGGGGATTGCGGCATCCGGGCAAGCTCGGAATGCACATAGTCGAGCACGGAGTCGTTGCGCCAGTTTATGTTGGCTATGTGCCTGAGTATGTCGAGGCACACCCTTTGGTCGCCGTCTTTCTTGGCGAGGCCGTATATCTGCCGGGCAAGAGGCTCTCTTTCGGCACCGTAGCAGAGGTCGAATATGGCATATAGCTTGGATATGCTGTCGGCGGGTGTCACTGCTGTTGCAAGCGTGTGCTTAAGGCTGTCGATGATGCCGGCCTTTGTGGCGCTATCGATAGCGGTGGCTTTTTCAGCCGGTAATATTATGATGAAAAGCGCCATCAAGGCGCGTATGAAATGCTTTGGCATGTTAAACACCATGTTTCTGTTATTTACTACAAAAGTACAATTTTTGGAGAGTATGGGCAAAAAAAAAGTCCTTAACTCGTTTCGGCAACGAGATGAGGACCTAAGCCATTAGGCATTTCAGATTCAAGTTCAGATGACTATTTGCATCTGATGTAGAGATTATATCATACTTACTTACTGTGCAACACCTCTCTACACGCAGTCCTACTGTCATCTCGACGTTGGCTTTCGCGGTATGCCTTAGCTTAGATTCTCTTTATTGATTTGACATGTAAATAATCGATGGCCTAAGCTCAGCAGGTGTTTTGATAGTGCAAAGTTAAGTATAATTATTTATCTCCGCAAATTTATCAATTAAAAATAGCGGAATGTAATATCTCTGTAATATCTATCAGAGTTCTTGGAAGTATAACGGACGATGTTTCAAAGCAAAAGCCTCGACATCAACGTCGAGGCTTCTGCGCTGTATGATAAGCTGTTATTTATAGGTTAACGAAAAAGTTGCTCATATTTAAAAGCATAAGAATGAGGATTGCTATTGCAATAATAAATTCGCCCCAACATTTTTGTCGTATAGTTGTTATTGAATATCCGACAAATATGATTGAAATAGATACCAATAGTGCGGGTTTGCACCATGTCAATATGTCGATATCTATACCGAACCAGAGTTTGGGTATATTCACATTGAACCATAGATAGATAACCTCTATCAATACAACGATTGCCAAAGGGATGAATAGCCACGATAATTTTACCTGTGTTTTTTTGTCGAGATGTTTCATTTGATTCTATATTTTGTCGGCTATCTTGAAATAGCTCCTTTTAAACGTGAGTATCGAGATGATGATAACCGAGAATAGCCCGAACAAAGCGGCGTATGACAATGATTTGGCAAGTCCTAATTTTTGTACAACTAAAAAATACTCGGCAGGAATCACTGTGCTGGCAAAACCGGCAAACGGACACCATTTAAACGGCACAGGTTCTTTGACAAGCGCCAACTCCGTGTTGCAATGGTCGCAGCGCACTGTGTATGCTGTGCCTCGCAGAAGATATTTAGAGCAAGTCTTAATTGAAATCGAGCGGTGACAATGAGGGCATCCCCTTGCTTTTAATTCCATAATCTTTTAGATATGATTGATGCACAAAGATATGGAGTAGCTGCAACAATGTCCTCAACAAATGTTGAAAAGTGAATGGTGGCTCAGCGATTTTTCCGTAAGCGGCTGAGATGTGTCGGTGTGATGTTCAGGAAGGAGGCTATGTCTTTGAGCGGAAAGTGCAAAAATAGATCCGGGTGCTGCGAAATCAAGATGTTATATCGTTCCTTGGGCGTTTTGGTGTGTAGGTCGATATATCGGTCATAAGCAGTGGAAAACACGGCTTCGGTGCTTATGGTCACGATCTCCCTGAAGTCGGGGTCGTTTTTAAGCCGTTCGCTTAGGGCGGCAGTCGAAAGGCAATAAATATCGCATGGCGTTTCGGCAACGATGGAAATCCTCGCTTTTTGGCCACGTAGTGAAAAAGGATAATCGGCTACAAATTCATCGGCAAATTCAAGCCCGACCACATGCTCCGAACCATCTTCGCTGAAAGCCACATATTTCAATGTGCCGCTTTTGATTAAGCCGATATACCGGCCAACGGTGCCGGCAGAAACAAAGTCCCCGCCTTTTTCATAGTGGCGCAACGTGCCTTCGTGCAGGCATAGGTTCCGCCAGTAGCTTATCCGCGCGCTCTCCATATATGTGTTGAATTTGTTGCGCGTGTCCATAGTCGGCTATTCCCGCAGCTTTGAGTCGATTATGATGGTCACAGGTCCGTCATTGACCAAGGCCACAGCCATATCGGCGCCAAATACTCCGCGCGCTACAGGGCAGTCTGTAATCGACTCAACCTCGCTGCAGTACGCTTCGTAGAGAGGCACGGCCAAATCGTGTCCGGCAGCCCGTATGTAGCTCGGGCGGTTGCCTTTCTTGGTCGATGCCGTCAGTGTAAACTGGCTCACGGCAAGTATGTTACCTCCAATGTCGGTGACAGAGCGGTTCATTACCCCTTTTTCGTCGTTGAATATGCGCAGAGAGGCTGTTTTGGCTGCAAGCCATTTCATATCGTCGGCAGTGTCGCCATGCTCAACGCCTACGAGTACGAGCAGACCGCGGCCGATTTCGGATACTTTTTTGCCCTTGATTGTCACTGAGGCTTCTGTGACGCGTTGTATTACCAATCTCATCGCTGTCGGGGTGTGTTTGCGGTTAGAGCCTTATTGTGTCGGCCTCGACGGCCGTTCCCATAAAAGCCGAGGCGAGATGGTTGAATTTGTCGGCCGTTTCCGTGGTGAGGTACGTCGCAGTGCCTCCGCGGCTTATGCGCTTGTCGATTTCGGGATGACGCTCAAGATAGTCGAGCAGAGATGCCGCCACTATCTCGCCCTGCGACAGTATTTCGACTCCGGCGGGTACGTACTGCCGTATCTTGGGAAGTAGGATGGGGTAGTGGGTGCATCCGAGTATGAGAGTGTCTATGTCGGGATTTTTGCCGAACAGGGCGTCGATGTCCTTTTTTACAAAATAATCCGCCCCGGGACCGTCTGCCTCGAGGTTTTCGACAAGTGGCACCCACATAGGGCATGCGTGGGTATATACCCGGGTTCCCGGCGAGTGTTTGTCGATTTCGATTTCATATGAGCCGGACGCAACGGTGCCCGGAGTGGCGAAAAGGCCGACGGCTCCGCTGTGTGTGCGGGAGCCGACGGCCTCTACGGTAGGTCGGATTACGCCGAGTACCCGGCGGGTGGGGTCGATAAGGGGCAGGTCGCGCTGCTGTATGCTGCGCAGAGCCTTTGCCGAGGCTGTGTTGCAGGCAAGGATTACGAGGTGGCAGCCTTGCTCGAAAAGTTTCTGCACAGCCTGAAGTGTGAACTCGTAGACCAAGCGGAACGAGCGTGTGCCATACGGAGCGCGGGCGTTATCTCCCAGATATAGATAGTCTGCGTCGGGAAGCGCGCGGCGTAGCTCTTTGAGAATGGTCAGTCCTCCGAAGCCGGAGTCGAATACACCTATCGAACCCAAACTTGCTTGCAAAGTGTCAGATTTTAGTCTTGATTGCGGCTGTTTCTTCTTCGTAGCCGGGCTTTTCGAGGAGTGCGAACATATTGCGTTTGTATGCTTCCACGCCGGGCTGGTTGAAGGGGTTTACATCGAGTATGTAGCCGCTGATGCCGCAGGCTGCCTCAAAGAAGTAAATGAGCTGTCCGAGGGATTGCTCCGTTATGGCAGGCATCACTACCTGCATATTGGGTACGCCGCCGTCGATATGGGCGATGCGTGTGCCGAGTTCGGCCATTTTGTTTACTTCGTCGACGCGCTTTCCGGCTATGTAGTTAAGGCCGTCGAGGTTCGATTCTTCAAAGGGTATGCGAAGTTCGTTGTCGGCTTTTGCCACAGAGATTACTGTTTCAAAAATTATGCGCTCGCCTTCCTGAATCCACTGTCCCATAGAGTGGAGGTCTGTGGTGTTGTCGACAGCGGCAGGGTATATTCCTTTGTGGTCTTTGCCCTCGCTTTCGCCGTAAAGCTGCTTCCACCATTCGCCGAAGAAATGGAGCTTGGGGTTGTAGTTTACCAGAATCTCTATCTTCTTTCCGGAGCGGTAGAGGGCGTTGCGGTATATGGCATATGTCATTGCGGAAGAGTCGCTGCCCGAAAGGGTGGCTTTTTCCATCTGTCGCGCACCTTCCACAAGAGCCTTGATGTCGAATCCGGCCACGGCGATGGGCAGCAGGCCTACCGGGGTGAGGACGGAGAATCGGCCGCCAACGTTGTCGGCTATCACATATGTCTTATAGCCCTCGGTGTTGGCGAGTGTGCGCAGGGCGCCGCGGTGTTCGTCGGTCACGGCCACGATGCGCTTGTTGGCTTCTTCGCGACCCATCTGGGCTTCGAGCTGTTCGCGGAGCACGCGGAATGCTATTGCAGGTTCGGTGGTGGTACCCGATTTGGATATCACGATTATGCCGAATTTCTTGTCGCGGAGGTATTCTTTAAGCTCGTAGAGGTAGTCTTCGCCTATGTTCTGTCCGGCGAAAAGCACTTTGGGGGTGTTGGAGGGGATATATGATGCAAACGAGTTTGAGAGAGCCTCGATTACGGCCTTTGCTCCGAGATAGCTGCCGCCTATGCCGATGGCCACAACCACGTCGCAAAGCTCGCACAGGCGTGCTGCGGTGGCATTGATGTCGTCAAGGAGCTCGTCGCTTGTTTCGGTAGGTAGTTTTACCCAGCCGAGAAAGTCGTTGCCGAGCCCGGTGCCGTCGGTAAGTTTTGCAAGGGCGGCCTTGCCGTCTGGAACAAGGGCTTCGATACCCGAAGCGCTCACAAAGGCGGACGCGCCGCCTACGTTTACTTGAATCTTTTCCATGAGGATAAAAATATGTTTTGATATTGGATTGCAAAGGTAGCCAAAAGCGGGCTTTCGCGCAAATTTTTCATATCGCGTTTTAGCTCATTTAACACGCGGCCCGTTTTTGAGTTTTGTTAAGAAATTTTGGCTTTTTATATGTTTTAAAACATAAATTGTTGCACGCCTCGGATAGTGGTTGTATATTTGGGGGAGGAGGGGGCGCAAAGCCCCGGGAGAGTTATGGGTCTGAAGTGCTGTTGCGTCGTTTTGCGTCGGGGGCTGCGAGCCTCCGGGGTGAGGCGCGCGCTGGCGGCGGCGACCGTGGGGGCTGCGGCGGCGTGGTGCCCGGTCGTTCTGCCGGGGCAGGAGGTGGTCTCGCCGGTGCGGACGGACCTGCTGCCGCCGGCGCCGGAGTCGCGGGCGGCGGTGGAGTGCCAGATGCCCCGCCCGGCCCTTCTGACGGGTGCGGCGTCGCTGTCGGTGCCGGTGTGGACGGTGGAGGCCGACGGTTTCTCGCTGCCGGTGGTGCTGCAGTACCACAGCAACGGGGCGCGGGTTTTCGACCCGTCGGCGCCGACGGGGCTGGGGTGGACGCTGCAGCCGGCGCTGCGGGCCACGCGCACCATCATGGGCCGGCCCGACGAGCACTACGAGCCGTGCTATTCCTTCCCGCCGGTTGAAACTTATCTCACGGCTTACGAGTGCGTGGCCAACAACATGCGGCATCCGCACGACACTGGCCGGAGGCTTGACTGCCAGCACGACATTGTGACGCTGGCGCTGCCGTGTCGGACCCTCACCCGGGTGCTGGACGCGACAAAGAGCCCGTACGAGTTTGTTGGCACGGGCGACGGGGAGTACTCGGTGGCGGCAGACGCGCGCCTTGACAGCATCACGGTGACGGGGCCGGACGGGACGCGCTATGTGTTCGGGGCGCCGTACGAGTATGCCTGCGACGGGAGCATAGATCCTTATGAGAACCGCACGGGGTGGGCGCTGCGCCGCATCGACCTTTCCTCGGGGCGCTGCATAAGCTTCAGGTGGGATCTGACGGGGAACAACTCGTTCACGATGACTTACATAGGCGGGGCGTCGTATATCGACAACCGCGACCCTTACCAGTTCTGGGGCAACAATTTCGATCCGGATTTCGAGAACACGGACATTGCCGACGGCGTGCTGAGCCGCGTCAATCCCGACGGTGTGTCGCTGTTGCTCAGGGGCATAGATTTCCCGGGGGGCAGCGTCGAGTTCGGGCTCGGCGGTCCGCAGGGGTGCTTTTACACGGATATCAGGGTGCTGTCGGGGACGTCGGTGGTCCGCTCGGTGTCGCTGTCGTACAGGGAAACGGGCTACTGCCGCGCGGTGCTGACGGGCATTGACACGGGCGAGGGCGCCCCTTACGCGTTCGACTACCACCCCGGGGGCGTGCACAACCCTCAGGCGCAGGACTGGTGGGGCTTTTACAACGGCAGGGACAACCAGTCGCTCGAGCCGCGGCTGTCGTTCCGCACATTGCTGCCGCATGCCGCTGACAACCGCCACCGCTACCACTCGCCCCTCGGCGATGCCGACCGCTCGGTCGACGAGCAGGCGATGCATGCCGACATGCTCCGCGCGGTGACCTACCCGACGGGCGCCACGGCGGCGTTCGAGTACGAGGCGCACCGTTTCGCGCCTGTCCGGACGGAGAACGACTCCAACATACGCCACGATTACGACCCGCTGCTGTCGTTCGGCGGGGGGCTGCGTGTGCGAAGCATAACGATGTCGGAGGGTCCCGGCGACGCGTCGCCGCAGGTTGTGCGCTACTCGTACCCCCCGGCGACGGTGCGCGCCGTGCCGTCGGCCTCGACCTTCGTCAACGTGCAGGACGCGGCGATGCCGCTGGGCAACTGGGTGAGCATTACGGACAAGTACTACTGCCCCGTGCGGCTTGTGAGCATACTGCCGGTGTCGGACTACATGCGGTACGACATCGGGGAGGTGCCGCTGTGGTACGAGCGGGTCACCGAGACGCACTCAGAGGGCAAGACGGAGTACCGATTTGCAGATATAAACCCGCGCCACAACCTGATAATAAACGATTTCGGGCGCCGCGCCATCGGCTCCCTGAACAGGGTGTTCAGCAATGGCCCCCAGCTTGTCGAGACCACGGTTTACCGCAGCGCGGGGTCGGGCTACGAGAAGGTGTCGCGGACGGCCAGCCATTACAGCCTCACGCCGGCGGTGTCGCTGATGTCGTTCCACGTGCTGCGCGACATGATACAGATGGGCACGGGGTCGGCCGCGTCGCCCGACCTCGACGGGGGCCGTTATTTCGACGGCGGGCATCACGGCTATATCGATCTGGGGTATGACTATCACGGTGAGCGGTTTCCCTACTCGGTGGTCATGTACGGCATCGTCGGGCAGGCCGAGCGGCTCGTGCGCACCGAGACGACGGTCTATCACGACGGCGACAGCATGACGACGGTGCAGTCCACGGCCTACCGGGGCGGCACGGGGCTGCCGGAGAGGATCACGACGGCGTGCGGCGACCGCTCGCGCACTGTCGAGGTGTCGTACCCCGAGGCGTCGCGAGGCGGGGTCGAGGCGGCGATGGTTTCGGCCGGCGCTGTCGGGGTGGCCCTGCGCGGGGTCGCCACCCGAGGCTCCGCCGTCACCACGACCGAGGCGGAGTACGAGCATCTGTCGGGACGCCTGTTCCGCACGGCGCGCACGCGGCGGTGGCACTCGGGGATGGCCGACACGCTTGTGTCGCCCCGTTATTTCTACAACGGCCTCGGGCAGCTTGCGGGCATCACCGACGGCGACGGAGTGTCGACGGCCTTCCTGTGGGGCTACGGGTCGACGCTGCCCGTGTGGCAGATACGCGGCAGCACTTACGGGGAGGCCGTCCGGCGCCACGGGCAGGCATCCTCGCAGGGCGCCGCGGAGGGACTGGCGCTGGAGTCGTCGGCGTCGGGGCTGTGCACGCGGGCGCTGTACCGTCCTCTGGTGGGCGTGGCGTCGCTCACCTCGGAGTGGGGGAGCACCGACGCCTACGCCTACGACGGGGCCGGGCGCCTGTCGTCGTCGGCCACGCCGCTGGGCACCTCGGCCACGTACTCCTACCGCGTGAGCCACGACGGCTCCAACCATGCCCGCTCCGAGCGTTGGCTGACGGCGGCGGGGCGAAAGCATGCCGTCACCGACCACTACGACGGGCGCGGTCGCCCGGTGGAGCGTCGCGACCACCAGGGGGGCGCCACGTCGGCGTCGGGGCTGCCGTCGTCGGGGTCTGCGAGCGTGTTCACGGAGTACGACGCCATGGGGCGCGTGGCGCGGGTGTCGCGCCCGGCGCCGTCGCGTCCCGCCGCGGCCTCCGACTGGACCGACTACGGCTACGAGGCGTCGCCCCGCGGCCTGCGCACCTCCGAGCTCAAGGCCGGTGCGGCGTGGAAGGAGTCGGGGCGCCGCGCCACCGTCACGCGTGGCGTCAACAAGGCCTCGGGGGCGTGGTCCTGCCCCCGGCTCGAGGCCGACGCCACGGGCGCCATAAGCCACGGCGGCACCCTGCCTGCGGGCATGGCGTCGGTGACTCTCTCGGTCGACGAAGACGGCCGCGAGGTGTACGAGTTCGCCGACTGGGAGGGGCGCCCGCTGCTGCGGCGCGAGGGCTCCGCCGGCGACTATCTGGACACCCGCTATGTCTACGACCCCTGGGGGCGCCTGCGGTGGATACTGCCGCCGGTGATCGCTGACGGCGACTATGACGCCGGGGCGCAGGCCCTTGCCGACCACGCCTTCGAGTACCGCCACGACGGCGCCGACCGCGTGGTGTACGCCCGCGTGCCCGGCAGCGCCGCCGCCGAGTACGCCTACAGCCCCGGCGGCCGCCTCGCTGCGGAGCGCCTGCCGGCGATGGGCGACGGGCAGTGGCTGCTGCACTACCACGACCGGCTGGGGCGCGCCGCCGTGCGCGGCACTGCCGCGATGACCGGGGCCTCTCTGGCGGCGCACATCGCATGCTGCCGGGCCGACTTCTCGCCCGGAGCCAGCGACTGGCACTATTCGGGCAGCTACCCGCCCGGTTTCGGAATCAAGTCCGCGTGGTACTACGACGGCCACGGCTTCGCCACGGGCGTCGACGGCCTCGCCTTCGTGCCGCAGGCCGGCTACGCGCTGTCGCGCCTCGGCTCGCCCTGGGGCCTGCCCACCGGCAGCCACGACTGCGGCGACGACGGCATCCCGCGCCTCGAGGCCCGCTACCACGACGCCCTCGGCCGCGAGGTGCAGCGGCGGCGCCAGACGGCGGACGGGCTCGCCGTCACCGACACCCGCCATGCCTACCACGGCGCGCCAGAGGCCGTGCGCACCTCCGTCGGCGGCGCCGTGCGCGAGATCGTCACGGAGTACGACGGCGCCGCGCGCCCCGTGCGGCAGACCGTAGTCCACGGCGGCGACACCGCCGTCACCACCACCGCCTACGACTCCGCCGGGCTGGTGGCCTCGCAGAAGATGGGCGCCCGGGTTACCCGCGAGTACGCCTACGACGAGCACGGCTGGCCCGTGGGCATCACCACCAGCCTCGGCCGCACCATCGAATTCAGGCCTCGGCCGCCCGCCCTCGACCCCGACAGCCTCCTCCTTCCCGTGCCCAACAGCTACTACGGCGCCATCGAGCTTCCTCCGGGCGGCCTCACCGTGGTTGACTTTGTAAGCGAGTATGTCGAAACCCTCCGCTACGCCGACGGCGCCAGCCCGCGCTACACCGGCGAGGTGTCGTCGCGCGAGCTCACCAACGGCGCCCGCTACGACTACCGCTACGACGCCCACGACCGCCTCGTGGCCGCCGACTACACCCCCGGTCCCGGCGCGCCACCCGGCGAGGACTTCTCCGCCGCCTACGAATACGACGCCATAGGCCGCCCCACCCGCATCCGCCGCTGGGGCGTCACCCGCCTCGACGGCACCGCCGAGAAGTTCGGGCCGCTCGACAACATAAGGCATTACTATGACGGCGCCCGCCTGTCGTCGGTAAGGGCTGCCAACTGGCCGGCCCCCTTCTACGGGCAGACAGGGTACGGCGCCGCGCAGTACGTCAATGACTATGAATACAACAGCGCCGGACTGCTCGTCGGCGACGCCAACCGCGGCATCACCTCCGTGAGGTACAACCATCTCGGACTGCCCGTGTCGACCCAGGTGACCGACCCCGCCGTCAGCGGCCGCACCTACAGCATATCGAACACCTACAGCTCCGACGGCACCCTTGTCGCCACGAGCCGCTCGCAGCACGGCGCCCTGATGCTGATAGAGAAATCGATCTACGTGGACGGCTTCACCATAGGCGAACGTTCGCTGATAGGCCGCACCGTCGACCGTGTCGACTTTCCCGGCGGGTACTTCGATAATGGCGGCGTTCACTGGCTGCTGCGCGACGGCCTGGGGTCTGTCGGCATGACCGTCGACGACTCCGGGAAGGTGGAGCAGCACGTGCAGTACTACCCCTACGGCGAGCCCCACCGCGAGCCGCAGGGGCAGCCCTACCTCTACGGCGGCAAGGAGCGGCGCCGCTTCGGCGGCCTCAACGACTACGACTTCCACGCCCGCTTCCTCAACCCCGCCGCCGCCCTCTGGCACGCCCCCGACCCCCACGCCTCCCGCTACCCGTGGCTGTCGCCCTACGCCTTCTGCGCCTCCAACCCCGTCCGCTACTCCGACCCCACCGGCATGGACATCTTTATGTTCAATAAATATGGAGTAATGGTAAATAAAATAGCTTATGAGTATGATAAAATAGAGATTGACAATTCTGATAAGTTAGGATATTATGAAAGCAGAACGATGGAGCTCGGGACAATATCGTACCATGAGGCTTATAATAAAAAAGGTGATAGATACAACTATTTAGAAATAAAAGGTGATAGTAACGGCAGGGAGGCCTTTGAAACCTTAGCTAAAGGAACGAGTGTTGAATTTAGTCTTATGCAGGCTGGTGAAGAAGGTGATAATGGCCGTAATTACATCTCTACATCACATTCCAAAGATGATAATGCCAGCTCTATGGATATTATAAATGAAGTTATAGGAGTAGATGGCGGACTGAGGAGCCATACTCATAATCACCCATCAACTATGTTGTCACCATCTGTTCAAGATATACGTTTTGCGAAGGACGTTGAGGAAAAGCGTCCCGGCAAAATAAAATTTTCAATATATTCATCGGTGCCTAATCCTGTGCTTGGTAACGAGGTCCAATATGATTCAAAAACCAAGCCGATCGAAGCATCGGAATATTTGTTTAACAACCTTATGGAAATAGATAGAAAATTAGGAAATTTATGATCAGAAGAGTATTAGCCATATTGTTAGCATCGGTTTTTTCTGTCACTGCAAGTTCGGGTTCCGAGCCTGTGTATGTTCAGGAAAAGCTGCAGTATGCAGAGATAACCAATAAACCTTTGGTCGATCTGATACGTGCTTACATAGTGCCCAAATTGAAGGAGAACGGATTTAGAAAGAAAAAACATGCACCGGGAGAATTAGAAATAATATTCACCTATGACGACGATCTTTGGAAGATGGATAAAGTGGTCATAACGATTACTCCGAAAAGCGATTATCTTCCAAGCCAGTGTTCTTATGAAGAATATGGATATTCGATATACGGCACTACCATAGGCGGTTACGATTTCAGGGTTCTGACGAAGCTTGGTTCAAAATATCTTGATATCCGTCCCGGTAAATATAATGTAGAATATGGTTGGTTAGGCGAAATCAAGGGTATATACGACAACACCGTGTATGTGCCTCTCAATATACTGGAGGACAAGATACTGAACAGCAATTACAATCTGTATTATGATTTGTACTACAATCATCATGGCCCCGAGTGGGATTTTGATATTCCCGAAGAGTTCCCAGTGGTTGAAGATGCCAAAGCGAATGAGGCTTGGCAGAGCCCTGTAATTAAAGCTGCGTTTGCCGACAGCCTCGGCCCGTCGCGAATATCGCCTCCGCAGTTTGCCCCTCCCGCCGAGCCACTGCCCGTCCCGCCCCTCCCCAAGAAAAAGCGCTGAGATATGATGCAAGATTCCCTGCATAAGAAATATGACGACTTCCCCGGGGGCTACTTCGACAATGGCGGCGTTCACTGGCTGCTGCGCGACGGTCTGGGGTCTGTCGGCATGACCGTCGACGACTCCGGGATGGTGGAGCAGCACGTGCAGTACTACCCCTACGGCGAGCCGCACCGCGAGCCGCAGGGGCAGCCCTACCTCTACGGCGGCAAGGAGCGCCGCCGCTTCGGCGGCCTCAACGACTACGACTTCCACGCCCGCTTCCTCAACCCCGCCGCCGCCCTCTGGCACGCCCCCGACCCCCACGCCTCCCGCTACCCGTGGCTGTCGCCCTACGCCTTCTGCGCCTCCAACCCCGTCCGCTACTCCGACCCCACCGGCATGGACATATTTATTTTTAACAGCAAAGGATACTTAGTATTTAAAGAAAAAGCGGATTTTGACAGAATTGAAGTCAGCGGTTCTATGCGTTATGTTGAAGGAGAGGATATGCCTCTTGGAACGATCAATATGAAAAGCGCTGTAAATAAAAATGGAGAAAAATATGAATATATGGAAATGAAGGGCGACTCCAATGGTCGATCTGTCTTTAAAACACTCGCAGCTGGAACGGATGTGGAATTTGGGCTCGTTCAAGCTGGAACCGAAGGTGACGAAGGTGATAATTACATATCTACATCACATATTGAAGATGAAAATGTTAGTTCTAAAAACATAATAAACGATGTCGTTGGCCATAAGGGTGGCTTAAGAACTCATACACACAACCACCCATCTGGTTTATTGAGTCCATCTGAAGGAGATAAGAATTTTGCTAAGAATATCGAGAAATATTACCAAAAGGGGAGTGTCGTATTAACAATATATACCACTGAGAGCAATCCGATAACAGGCAATGAGATACAATATGATTCAAATAGTAAAATAATAAATCGTGACGACTTTATCTTTATGCGTAATTTAATTTCTAAATATTTGAATAAGCAAATGAAATGAAAAGATTAATATTATATATTATATGTTGGTTGAACTTGTTTAGTGTGCTTATGATGCAGTCCCAAGAATTGCATTATGCCACAATCACGTATGATCCCATAAAGTATATCATATATAACGAGATTTTGCCAACAGTAGTCAACAATACATTTGATGTTGATAAGGACAGGATATATCTGTATATGTATCATAATGATAAAGAGGATATAGACTTTGTTGGTTTTGAAATACTCTTTGACGATGCGTTGTATCCGACGAGTTATTATTCAGACAGAGGATATGAGCAGTTCGTTACCACATTTCTGACATATCCCATTATAATAAACACGAAGTTAGGCGATAAATACCTGTCAATATCGAAAGATACTGTTGTCGCACTATCAAATAATAATATTGATGACGATGACAGTTGGGGGCTTAGAGGCAACTTTAGCGAGAAGTATGTCAATTGGTTGTATTATATTAAAGATGGAAATATGATCTTTGTGCGCCGCGGGACAATGTATACAGGTTGGGATATGGAAATAGCACCTAAATATTTACGCGACATAAGAGATCCAGATTAATATGCAAATGAAAAATATACCATAAATGGAACTTTGGCTTGGGTAAAGAATGCCGCTTGTAAGTAACGCTACAAATAGTGTGTTGAACCAAAGAAAGTAGTATTGATTATGAAGAAGAATGTTCTACAAAATAAATATGTCGACTTCCCCGGCGTCTACTTCGACAAGGGCGGCGTGCACTGGCTGCTGCGCGACGGCCTGGGCTCGGTCGGCATGACCGTCGACGACTCCGGGCAGGTGGAGCAGCACGTGCAGTACTACCCCTACGGCGAGCCGCACCGCGAGCCGCAGGGGCAGCCCTACCTCTACGGCGGCAAGGAGCGCCGCCGCTTCGGCGGCCTCAACGACTACGACTTCCACGCCCGCTTCCTCAACCCCGCCGCCGCCCTCTGGCACGCCCCCGACCCCCGCGCCTCCCGCTACCCGTGGCTGTCGCCCTACGCCTTCTGCGCCTCCAACCCCGTACGCTACTCCGACCCCACCGGCATGGACATTTTCGAGTTCGATGGTAAAGGCAACTTTATGCGCCGCATCAAAGATGACCTCGACTATGTACGAGTAAGAGATAATGATGGCTCGTATAAAGATCCGGAAGCTATGAAGAAGGGAACAATAGAAAGTGTAACAAAAGTTTCATCAAAAGGTGGTAACTATACATATATCCGAGTGCGAGGCGATGACAATGGCGATATGGTGCAAAGATTCTTGGCGGATAACACAAAGATGGAATATGATAGATTTGAATGTGGACAGAAAGGAGCCAAAGGCCTGAACTTTATTGCAACAGAGCATAAAGTAGATGAAAATTTCGCAGGTGTGCACATCTTCAACAAGCAGTTACGTAATAGATATACTATTCGTAAGCATATCCATAATCATCCATCCAATTATCTTTGGCAGTCAGTTCCTGATATGGTCTTAATGAAAAGTATAAAAGGAATAACCCAACGTCCAGATATCATATTTATGATATATACTACAAAAATGCGTTCAGATGGCAAAAATTATCATGAATATGATGAAACAACAGAGATAATGACAACTGATGAATATGACAAGAGATATGGTGAACCTTAATAGGATATGCAAGATGTCGCTGCTATTCTTGACGATCTGTTTAATGATGCCAATATCAGCTAAGGGAAACGATGGATATGGAACATTGCACACAGATTGTGTGCCTTATGCCAGACTCGAATGTGCTCAATTGGACTCGTTTTTAAGGCAGTACATAGTTCCTCTTGCCAAACGTAACAACTACGATATAAACAAAGACAGATTGACCATCGATTTTATAGACCTCAAGTATGAAAGGACGAATGACACCGTTTATGTAGTTGAAGTTGAGGCGTATTTGAATGTAAAACGTCGTTTGTTGGACGCGTATGCACTTGAAATAAACAAAGGATTCAAACTATATGGCACAGTGATTGATGACGTAAGGTTTATAATAAGGTGCAAGCCCGATTGTCCGTTTGTGCATGAAGGTGGCGGCCGTAGCATATGCTATAGCGGTTATGACGGTATTATGGCAGATGGGAGTATCGCATTTGGAATCAACGACAACACAGCCCGTTGGGGATTTTGTATAATTAAAAGCCATGAGAAAGAAGAATTACAATATGTAAGGCTTTGCGACTGGGGGTTGTCGTGGATTCGCGACTTGCACCCAAGGGAGTATATACCCGGATATTGGAGGATGGAGCCTCTCAGTGACGAAAAACATGCTTCGATGCAGCGCAGGTACATATTGGAGAAAAGGATGGCGTTGCCACCCGATACCGTTGTGTCCCCTCTTATATTAAATAGAAAACGTTGATTATGAAGAAGATTGGTTTGATATTGCTCCTTGGCTTTATGGCGCTGATTTGTGCGGAGAAAGTTTGGTCTATAGTGAAATACGAAGATTTGGACAGCCCTCTTCGTCCGCGTCAGTCGGTCATAGACATCAAAAGAGAGTATGGCGAAATCAAGTCGGAGTCGTTGGACTCTCTCGTATTTGGTTTCCTGAGAGATCACCTTCCGCAGTATGCTAATATGTATCCCAAGGTTGAACTGATCCGAAAGCTGCCGCATTCCGATAACGATACAATAGGAGCTGTATATATTTATCGTCTTAATGATTCAGATTTTATATACCGTATGTTTTCTATAGACACAGGTTGGGAATTTGTAAATAGTATTAACCCTGATACTATCTTCAGTTATCGTGCGGATTTATTGACAGAATTTTGCAAAGCAACATATAGTTCTAAGAGGTGTGATGCGTCTGTAGAGTCTTATCAAAAAAGAGAGGGCCATTATGGATTTTATTTGCATGAAGGCTTTGCATTTAAGGTAATCCTGTCATCAGGATATATACAGAGTGTCGAAGGAGTGTTGTTTATGCGCCTGCTTGACCATCGGCGAATGTGGGAGGCAGCGTTTGCCGACAGCCTCGACCCGTCGCAGATATCGCTTCCGCAGTTTGCCCCTCCCGCCGAGCCTCTGCCCGTCCCGCCCCTCGCCAAGAAAAAGCGCTGAGATATGCTGCAAGATGTTCTACAAAATAAATATGTCGACTTGGATTATTGGGGCGATGATAAGTTTGTAAGAGAAAACGAAGCAGAAATATGGTGAGGATTGTAGCATTAATTTGGACCGTATTGGTTGTTGCGGTTGGTGAGGCGCAAGTCGTAAGGAATTGTTATCCAAAGGTAACGATAAAATCAGCCATGCTTGTTGACTTTTTGGAGAAACGCCTTGTGCCGTTGGCTAAAAAGAATGGTCTGAACAAAACATATGGACGCATTTTCGTGCGGTTTCGGAATGTCAACAATAATGTGTCCGGGCGAGTAAACGTATATCTAAGTACGTATGCCCGTGATCCTATTGAGGAGTGGTTGTTCAAGAAGCCGGGATATGAAATCTATGGGATAGAATTGGACGGAATTCCGATAGTTGTTCAAGCGAGTGATACTTGCCGATATATTGGAATTCATAAAAACGAGAAAGTTTGTTTCTACGGAATACCGTTTGTGACCGGCACCAGCGAATCAGAGTGCACATGGAGTTTTTGGTTAGATGGCGATTACATAGAACTCAAAGGTGTGTCAAACAGGGGCATACACTGGCTTAAAACTATGTCGGAAAGAGAATATACCCCTTGGCGAGTCAAACCACTCAAACCGACAGCAAAGCCAATGCCTGCCATTCTCGAAAATATTACTTTTCAGGCTGCTGTGTTAATCCCACCAGTCAGGCTTCTTAAGCCTGATATCACAAAACAAAAAGTCAAATGATGATACTAACCAATCATATAAGAAGTAAGCGTGTCGACTTCCCCGGCGGGTACTTCGACAATGGCGGCGTGCACTGGCTGCTGCGCGACGGCCTCGGTTCGGTCGGCATGACCGTCGACAATGCCGGGAAGGTGGAGCAGCACGTGCAGTACTACCCCTACGGCGAGCCCCACCGCGAGCCGCAGGGGCAGCCCTACCTCTACGGCGGCAAGGAGCGGCGCCGCTTCGGCGGCCTCAACGACTACGACTTCCACGCCCGCTTCCTCAACCCCGCCGCCGCCCTCTGGCACGCCCCCGACCCCCATGCCTCCCGCTACCCGTGGCTGTCGCCCTACGCCTTCTGCGCCTCCAACCCAGTCCGCTACTCCGATCCCACCGGCATGGTTATCAGCACTATGATCGACGGTGTCCGTTACACCTACGAGCGCGGGCAGCAGGGGTGGAACTTCTACTCGGACGGCAAAAAATACGACGGCGACAACCAATACGTTTCCGAACTCCTCCGAAGCCTCAGAACCCTCCAGTGCAAGGCTGTCGGCAACGCCCTTGTGCGTTCCCTCGTCGAGGATACCGAGGTAATCACCATCCGCGCTCCCCAAGACGGCGAATCAAATATGTACGATCATAGCTCAAGAACCATTGTTTGGGACTCAAACAAGAAATCTTGGGGAAATTATACTTTTGATGGAGGAAAGTGGACTTTACAAAAACAGGCATTTTTGTCTTTGGCACACGAAATGTTCCATACTGAGTCTTTTTTAAGCGGTTACACCCCAAAAATATGGGGCTATATGGGCGGGGAGCCTTATTTTACAGACGAAATATGGGCTATAACGGGAGAAAATTACATTATGCATGAGCATGGTCTTCACGAGGGAGAATACGGATTAGGCTATAGAATTGGCTATGGTATCATAGGACCAGTTAGTGATGATTTTCCCTATGGGACAAAAGAACCTATGTATTTCGAATACGAACAATGCAAGGAGTATTTTGATAATAATACGGATGTTGTCCGTCGGATAAATACTAATGCAAGCATGCGGAAATTTCAAAGGCAATATGGTATAAAACAGAATTAAGATGAGAACGTTTGTTATCTTTGTTATTATAGTGTTTATTAGCATATGCTCTGTCGGAATGTATACGCCGGGGGATGTGGATGAGAATAGTCTTCTTTGCCCTCGACTGTCGGTGATAGAGATTGGGAGGAAGGAATATGCAGGAATCAAGGCCGGCTCACTTGATTCATTGTTGTTCTCGTTGCTTGAGGAGCATCTTCCATTGCATAAGGATATGCTTCCAAAGATTGGACTTTTTCAACAACTGCCGCATTCCGATAATGACACCATCGGAGCTGTTTACATTTATAATTTTGGAGATTCTGATTTCCACTATCGTCTGTTTTCAATAGAAACGGGATGGGAATTTGTCCACGGAGCCCAACCTGATACAACATTTGGTTATCGGGCTGATTTGTTGACAGAATTTTGCAAAGGAACGTATAACTCGAAGAGGTGTGATGCGATTGCAGACTCTTTTCGAAAAAACAAGGGCTTGGTTTCATCTTATTTACGAGAAGGCTTCGTCTTTAAGGTGATTCTGTTATCGGGATATATACAGAGTGTCGAAGGAATTTTGTTTATGCGCCTGCTTGACCATAGGCGAATGTGGGAGGCAGCGTTTGCCGACAGCCTCGGCCCGTCGCAGATATCGCCTCCGCACTTTGCCCCTCCCGCCGAGCCTCTGCCTATCCCGCTCCTCCCCAAGAAAAAGCGCTGAGATGTTCTGCAAAAAATAAAGCGACTACGCCGGGGGCGTGCACTGGCTGCTTTTGGCACGCCTCTGACCGGGAGGATACTAATTTCGCCTTGTGCATTATGTATGTCAAATTCGGTGCGGTAGGCTATTATAATGGGAGGGCTTATCTGCGTCGTGAAATTTTCGACAAGGCAAAGTGTCTGCACATAGCTGAAAGTCAATATAAAAGTATTAACTCTGTGTATGGAGATAATTGTTCGTATTCATAACGAATCAGAATATAATGAAATATTGCAACAGGCTGTTGCAGTAATTGAAACCGCGAGAGGTAATGCCGCCCGTGCCATTGTCAGTACATCGAATGAAATGTATTGGCGAATAGGTCAACTGCTATATGAGCGGAAGCTCGACAGCAAACACGGAGACAATGTAGTCAAGCGGTTGTCTGCTGACCTCAAATCATCATATCCGAAGATGGGAATGTCAGTGCGCAACTTGTTTAACATGAAGCGGTTTTATGTGAGATTCCATGAGGCAAATCCAAAAGTGCAACAGGCTGTTGCACTTTTGCCGTGGGGGCATATAAACTACCTAATCTCTAAGTTCGATGATAATGATGAAGCGATAGAATACTACGCCTGCAAGTATCAGAAAAAGGGCTGGAGCCGAGATTTGCTCATCAACGCTGTAAAGTTGGAGATGCACAAGCATCAGCCGGAAAACAACGCCTCAAATAATTTCGCCATTGCTCTCCCGGAGGCTCAGGCCGCATACGCCAACGAGGTATTCAAAGATTCCTATTGCATGGGATTTCTTGGCGTAACTGAGCCGCTTCTTGAACTGGAGCTTGAGCGGAGATTGGTTGAGAAGGTAAAGCAGTTTCTTCTTGAACTTGGTCAGGGATTTACATACATCGGCAATCAGCACGTCCTGTCCTATAACGGCAAGGATTACAAGGTAGATATGCTCTTCTTTCATCGCGGACTCAGGTCGCTCGTTGCCGTCGATTTGAAAATCTCCGAGTTCATGCCCGAATATGTCAGCAAGATGAACCTTTATCTCTCATTGCTTGACAGACTTGAACGTGGCAAAGATGAAAATCCATCAATTGGCATTATTCTATGCGCCGAAAAAGACAATGTGGAAGTAGAACTTGCACTAGAAGGATTAACCAAACCCATTGGCGTCGCCGAATACAAACTTATCGTTCCTCAAAAAGAGCTGAAACAACTAATCGCCTACGAAATAAAGACTTTCAACCAAGAAGTCGCCGACAGATCAGAATAACTCCCATCAGAAAGAATAAGTAAAAACTTTTTCTTTTTTGTCCACTCTCGTCTATATTGGTTTAGTTGTGTATATAATGTCCGAACTGAACTAGACTAATCTATATAGTCAAATCTACAAGGTTGATTATATAGTCTAAAACGTTTGCTGTGTCGTTTTTATTTCCTATATTTGTGGAACGTTATAGTTTATAAATGGCTGGTTTATATTATGCTAAGTTTTCTGTTAAAAGTCATCTGCTACGTAGTGCTTGTCGCTTATGTGGGATGGTTTTTTATGTTCTTTACAGGCTTGTTTTCAAGCCCGGCAAGAATGGTACTCTGCCGTGGCTCTAATTCTTATGGTTGCCGAGTAAGGGCGCTATAAGTTCCGCTCGGTTGCGGTTGTGCCGCCGCTTTTGAATTTAGGGGTGATGTTGAGTTTTGTCATTGCTTCGTACCATTTTTCGCGGTGCGCGGGAATCGACTCCATAAATGGCAGTATGTCGTCGTTGTACGCTCTGGCAGAGTAGAAACAGAGTACGGAGGCTTTTTTTCCTTGTATGGTAAGCTGTCGGTAATAATGTATGTCGACTTCGACGCAGTTGAGTTTGCCGTTGCTGCTGTCGCTTACTATGAACTCAAGCATATATTCTCCGTCGTTTTCAGCAAGGACGTAGTTGGTGATTTTGTCGGTTTTCTTGCGTTCTTCAAGTTCCGCTATTTTTGCCTTTATGGCGTCGAGAGGTTCGCGATCCCAGAAAATGACACTCACGGTGAACATAGAGTTGTATTTTTCGAGGCTTTCGCCTTTAGGGAGGTACTCCTGGCAGTAATAGATGTCCTGAGGGTGGGCGCTCCAAGCGAGATAATATTTCTCTCCGCAGTACTTTATGGGGTTTCCGGCGGAGAAAAATTCCTGTGGTTTTTCAGCAAGGGCGGGAATGACAAGCGCCATTATCATTCCAAAAAGGCAGGCAAGACGTTTCATAAGGGTATCGGATTGGTGTATACGCAAAGATAATTGTAAATATTCGGAAATGCAAGTGTTTAGATTCTTTTTGGTTTATGAAACACCATATTGTTTGCTGTGCTTGGTGAAAAAAGTTTTGTTAAATGATAAATAAAACTTATATTTGCGAAAGAATCAGGGCTCTGAGTACATATATACACAATTATATAACTACCATTTATATCCAACACCTTAAATCACAGCGATTATGAAAAAAAACATCGCGAGCGCAGTTATTGCGCTTTCCCTGTTTCTTTCGGCCGGTCTTCCGGCGGTCGAGGCCAGCGCGCAGGCTACTGAGCCTCCCAAGCGCGAGTTGCGCTCCGTGTGGTTAACCACGTATCTGTGTATCGACTGGCCTTCGTCGGATTCGCGAGGCACGTCGGAGGCAAAGCAGGCCCAGATGAAGAAAGAGCTGCTTGCGTATCTCGACAATCACCAGAAGCGCAACTTCAACGGAGTCTGCCTGCAGGTACGCTCTATGGCCGACGCGTTCTATAAGTCGTCGTATGAGCCGTGGAGCCAGTATCTCACCAATACTCGCGGCGCAGAACCCGGCTGGGATCCGCTGGCTTTCGCCGTGGAAGAATGCCATAAGCGCGGCCTCGAATGCTGGGCATGGATTAATCCGTACCGTTTCAACCGTGGTAATGCGGCCAGAGATACCGAATACGACAAAGAGTATATATCAAAGGGCTGGATTATAAGCCACAACGGCTATGCGGTATTCAATCCCGGCCTTGAGGAGGTGCGGCAGCATAATCTTCGGGTTATACGGGAGATATACACCAATTATGCGGTGGACGGCATACTCTTCGACGACTATTTCTATCCGAACGACATTCCATACAAGTCGGACGACGCCATGGCCGCCGAGGACTGGGAGGACTATCAGGAGCAGGTGCCCGGCGGCGCTCCCGGCAAAATTAACGACTGGCGGCGTGAGAACATAGCCAAATTCGTGCGTCAGCTTCGTGAGCAGGTCGACGCAGACAGGCCGGATATGCGGTTCGGCATCAGTCCTGCGGGCGTGGCCGGTAAATCAGCGCCTCAATACGGGCTGTCGGCTCCTCCGATAAGTTCTTCCGACTGGCAGTACGAGAGCATATGCTCAGATCCGCTGAAGTGGCTCAGCGACGGTTCGATCGATTTTATATCGCCTCAGATTTACTGGTTTGCCACACCGGGGACGGGCGGTTACTCGTCTGCGGCCCCGTATACTCCGCTTGCAAAGTGGTGGAGTGATATTGCCAATCATTTCGGACGCCACTTCTACAGCAGTCAGGCGCCTTACAGAATGTGCGACGGCAACGGAAGTCCTGTATATAACAATGAGTCAAGCTGGGAAGACCTCAGCAAGCAGATTTCGCTTAACCGTGAGTATACTCTCGACAATGCTCCCGGCTCAATATTCTATAGCGCCAAATATATGGATGGCCCCTTGTGCTCGGGCTGGGGCGATTACCTGCTCGAGCACAGCTTCTCTACCAAGAGCCTTGTGCCAGTGACGTCGTGGAAGGAACACCCGGTATATGCCGCTCCTGCCAATCTTGCCCTTGATAAGGGAGCTTTGTCGTGGGAGGCTACCATAGGGCGGCGTGGTAATGAGATTATACGCTATACCGTGTATGCGGTTCCTCTTGAGGTCGACCTTGCATCGGCAAGGAATGCCGACGGCGACGGCCTCGACAGCAAGTACCTGCTCGGTGTAAGCTATGATACCGGCTACACTCTTCCGGCCGACAAGGCTTCGGGATACTGGTACGGTGTGTGCGTTTACGATGGTTACGGCTACGAATCGGAGATAGCTGTTGCCAACTATCCCAACGGTCCTTCGGAGAAAGTAGTGCTCAAGGCTCCTGCCGACGGCGAGTCGTTGGACTGGGGCGTGGATTTCGCGTGGAGCGCGGTAGATGGAGCGGTATACACGCTTCAGATTTCCCCTGTTGAGGATTTTTCAAAAATAGATATAGAATGTCCCGAACTTACAGCGCCCGGAGTGAGCCTTGACCTTGGCAGCCTCGACTCCGGCAAGAGATATTTCTGGCGGGTATCGTCGCTTCAGCCGTCCAAACTGCCGGTATGGAGCGAGGCATATAGTTTTATATCTCCTGTCCGTGTGGCAGCTGCGGCTCCTGTGCTTGTGTCGCCGGCCGACAAGGCCGAGGTTGCCGACGAGTTCAGCCTGACATGGGAAGCGTCGGCCGACGATGTTGAAGGCTATACTGTCGAAATTGCGTCGGACGATTCATTTTCCGACATTCTGCGCACTATCAAGGTTGCAGAGAACACCACTACTGTAAGGCTTGTGTCCTCAGTGCTTGGGATAGGCACTTACTACTGGCGCGTAGTGGCCGAGGGCAGCCATTATCTCCCCGGTGTTTCGGCTGTGTACCAGTTCAGTGTCACACATCTTGATGTAGGCAATTTTGAACCTGGCTATATAGTGAAGACCGACGATGCCCTCTATGCCGACGCCGGTAAGTATAAATTTGAAAACGTATGGTACAGAACCGTAGGTAATTCCAACTTTTCGCCTGAGGGCAATGGCTCGAATAACCGAGGTATTGCCATAGCGGGCGATTATGTGTATATGAGCGGGCGTAAGGAGGCCTCATCGAAGAGCGATATCTATCTTAAGCAGTACTCTCTTGCGTCAGGCGAACACATACGCGACATCAATCTTTCGGCCGACGGCAAGGTGTCGTATCTGCCGTGTAACGATGTTTTTTCCGACGCCGGCGGCAATCTGCTTATCGCCAACCTTGTCCTTAATGTTACAACTACGCCTTTGGTGCTGCATCGGGTTGATCCTGAAACCGGCGAGCTTACCCGCGTAGCCGAGCTTTTGGGCGAAGGCCTTAGTGGCGGCCGTGTGGACCATTGCTGTGTGTATGGCAGCGTTGACGATCCGGTGTTCTATGTTTATGCCGCAATAGCGAGCAACAAGATTATTGCCCGCTGGACTGTTGCAGAAGGCAAAACCACCTTTGAGTATGTGACTGTCAATGAATTGTCGCCGTCGTCAAAGTCGAGTTTCGGTATCGCGCCGCGCACTTTGGCTTTAGGTCCCGGCGAGGTGATAGTAGATGGCGGAGATACAGCCCCGGCTGCTTACGATTTCAGCACGGGCAATATTGTGAACCGTCTGGACGACATATACGACCTTATGCCTGATGGATACAGAAGCAACGGCATAAAATATTTCACTCTTGGCGGAAAGCATCTGTATGTATATGCATCGAGCGACCACGAGTCGGCCGGATATACGTTTAATATCATATCGGGCAAGTCTGCGACGTTTGCCGATGCAGGGCTTCTCTGGAAATTCCCCGAGGGAGGTATGGGCAAGGTTAATTCCACTACCTGCTCGGCGCCCGTCGATGTTGCTACAGTTGATGCGGGCAGCGCCATGGTGGCTGTATATGTGCCGGGCAACGGTCTGGGCGTTTATAGAGTTACCGACGGCGCTGCGTCGGGTATATCCGACGTGTCGGTTGGCGGCAAGGACATCGTTTCGATAGGTCGTGACGGTGTTGTGGAATTTTCGTCCGAGGTCGGATGTGTGGAGGTATATTCGGTTTCTGGTATGCTGTTGGCGCGTTATGTGGCTGTAGACAGCTTCAGGCTGCCGGATACTCCGGGCGCTTACATTGTTCGCTTCGACGGCAATGTGCGTAAAATAATTCGCTGACGCGTCATTGTGTGGCGCCAGTCCGCGCGGGGCGTCATTTGGCGCCCCGCGTTTTTTGGATTTTGTAAGCTAACTTGTCGGCGGTTTGTTTATTTGAGAAATAATAGCTATCTTTGCAGCGCTTTTTAGCATCCCGTGTGATGGGAAATTAAGAAGCTGTCTTAATTTTGAGTAACACAAACATTTAAAAACTGCAATGAAAACATTCCAGCTCTCAGCTAAGCCCCGCACATCGCTCGGCAAGAAGGCCACCAAGGCTCTCCGCAGCGAAGGTCTTATCCCCGTTGTCCTTAACGGTGGCGCAATCGTTGATCTTCCTTACACAGGCACCCTCAACGAAGGCGAGAAAATCGTTACTATCGACAATGCCGGCACCAAAGGCCTCATCACTACCGACCTCGTAGTATCGCAGGAGGCTGTGCGCAAGCTCGTCTATACTCCCGAAATCTTCGCTATCGAGCTCGACGTAGAGGGTAAGACCCGTATGGCTGTCCTGAAGGATATCCAGTTCCACCCTGTTAAGGACACCATTCTCCACATCGACCTTCTCGAAGTGAAGGAAGACAAGCCCGTTGTAATCGAAGTGCCCGTTAAGCTCGAAGGCCACGCCGAAGGTGTTAAGGCCGGTGGTAAGCTCACACTGTCGATGAAGAAGCTCAAGGTGCGCGCTCCCTATACCGCCGTTCCCGAGCGTCTTGTTATCAATGTCGACAGCCTCGGCCTTGGCAAGTCCATGCAGGTAGGCGATATCCACTTCGACGGTCTTGAACTGGTGAATGCCAAGAACGCGGTTGTTTGCGCCGTTCAGCTCACCCGTGCCGCACGTGGTGCCGCTGCTGCCGCCGCTAAATAATTGTGAGGGCATAGATGAAGTACCTCATTGTTGGGCTCGGCAATATAGGCGACGAATATCGCCACACGCGCCACAACATTGGATTTATGATATTGGACGCCTTTGCCGAGGCGTCCAATATTTCTTTCTCCACAGGGCGCTATGGCGATGTGGGGCGTGGCCGTGTAAAGAACAAGCAGGTGGTCCTGCTTAAGCCTTCTACGTATATGAACCTGAGTGGCAACGCCGTGCGCTACTGGAAGGAACAGGAAGGAATCGACGTAGACCATATCCTTGTGCTTGTCGACGACATTGCGCTTCCCCTCGGGGCTATACGCGTCAAGGGAAGCGGTAGCGACGCCGGGCATAACGGTCTTAAGAATATTGCAGAAATGCTTCACACGCAGGCATATCCACGCCTGCGCTTCGGTATAGGCAACGATTTTCCGCGAGGCTGCCAGATTGACTATGTGCTTGGCAACTTCCCGCCGTCGGAGAAAGCCGTGCTCGCCGAGCGCATACCTGTGGCCGTCGATGCCGTGCGTGAGTTTGTGCTGGCCGGCATAGGCAATGCCATGTGCCGCTATAATAACAAATAGAAATGGCATAAATATGGCTAAGAGCGAAGTACGGATAGATAAATGGCTTTGGGCTATGCGGGTTTTCAAGACCCGTACCATAGCTTCCGAGGCATGCAAGAAAGGCCGTGTAACGGTGGGGGATAGTGGCATCATTGCCAAGCCCTCGCGTATGATATCTGTAGGCGACGTGGTGAACGTGCGGAAACCGCCGGTCACCTTCTCTTTCCTTGTGCGAGCACTTACAGAGAATCGCCTCGGAGCCAAGCTTGTGCCGGAATATATGGAGAATATCACCCCGAAGGAGCAATATGATCTTCTCGAGGTCGTTAAAATATCAGGATTCGTTGACCGTCGCAAAGGGCTCGGACGTCCTACGAAACGCGAGGGTCGCGAACTGGCCAAATTTACGGAAGGCGCCGATGCCGACGGCTGGGACTTCGACTTTGATTCGGAGGATTTCGACGAGTTTGATTAAGAGAGAGCTTGAATTTAACGCATTAACATTAAGCCCTCCGAAAAACCTCTCAATATATAATTGAGTTAAATTCAAACACCCCTATAAGGCATACGGCCGGACTATTTATTATAATTAGATTATGCGATTTGACGAACTTTCGCTGAGCGACGACATACTGGACGCCCTCGATGCAATGAATTTTAAAGAGTGCACCCCCATTCAGGAGCAGAGCATCGATGTTATTTTGGAAGGACACGACCTTATAGCCTGCGCCCAGACGGGTACGGGCAAGACCGCCGCATACCTGCTGCCCATTATCGACCTGCTTGCCGATACCGAGCCCACGCCCAAGGTCAAGTGCGTGGTGATGGTGCCTACCCACGAGTTGGCTCAGCAGATAGATCGTCGAATGGAGGGGTTCGCATACTATATACCTGTGAGCAGTCTTGCCATACACGGTGGTAACGACGGAAAGGAATTTGCGCGCCAGCAGCACGCCCTCAGGCAGGGGGCGGATATGGTCATAGCCACTCCCGGACGCCTGTTGGCGCATATGAAGATGGGCTATGTGGACCTTTCGGGTGTGCAGTTCTTCGTCCTTGACGAGGCCGACCGCATGCTCGACATGGGTTTTTCGGAAGACATTATGCGCATTGTTGCCGAGTTGCCCAAGGACAGGCAGACGCTTATGTTCTCGGCCACCATGCCGACAAAGATACAGCAACTCGCCTCGACGATACTCACCGAGCCTAAAGAGGTGAAGATAGCCGTGTCGAAGCCTGCCGAGCGGGTAGACCAGTCGGCGTATATATGCTATGAGGGGCAGAAAGAGGCTTTGCTGAAACATCTGTTTTCAGCAGGCCACAACAAGCGCGTAATCGTGTTCTCCTCTTCCAAGCAGAAGGTGCGCGAGCTTACGCAGGCCATGCGCCGGGCTAAGTGGAAGGCTGCCGAGATGCACTCCGACCTCGACCAGAAGGCTCGCGAAGACGTGATGCTCGATTTCCGAGCCGGGCGTGTGGATATACTGATAGCTACCGACATACTTGCCCGTGGCATAGATATAGACGATATCGCAATGGTGGTGAACTACGATGTGCCTCGCGAGGCAGAGGATTATGTTCATCGTGTGGGACGTACGGCTCGAGCCAATACCGACGGAATTGCGGTGACATTCGTCAGCGAGCGCGACCAGCAGCGATTCGGCTTCATAGAGCGCTTCCTCGGCGCGGAGGTGCGCAAGGCCGAGATGCCCTCGGAGCTTGGACAGGGACCTGAATACGAGCCTGAGCAGAAGGTACGTGAAGCGGGGCGTCGTCCGGGAGCCAAGGGCAAGGGACACGGCCGCCGTGACAAAGCCGGGCGCGACAAGAAAAAGACAGCAAGCCCTGCGCCTCCCGAAGCAAAAGCTGTCGACGGAGCATCTACCGCCAAGCCCAAAAAACGCAATTATCGCAAAGGCCACCGCAAGCCCAAGCCTGAAAGCGGCCAGTCCTAAACACTAAAAAATCACGCAATGAAGCTTACTCTCCCTCGTCGTAGCGACGGCAGCGAGCCGCAGCATCTGAGTATCGATGCCGGCAATTCTTTTGTGATTATCGGAGCCAACGGAGCGGGTAAGACGAGGTTTACCTCCGCTGTCGTTGAATCTATCGGAGCATCGGCATTCCGCGTGTCGGCTCTCGACGGTCTTTATGGGAGGCACCGTGTGCCGGATATGGCGGTTTCGTCGCTTCGTTCCCGCTGTGACGATGCCGTTGTGGCGGCTCTTGAGCGCGGCGGCTCGGTGCCTACCGGCCTTGAGATGCTGCTCGCCCAGCTTATGCACGAGGAGATGCTGAACCTCATAGGCTACAAACTTGCTGTAGCCTCCAGTGGCGGCGCAAGCCTGAAGCGCACACGCCTTGACCGCGTGATAGACCTGTGGCAGGGTGTGTTTCCCGACAACAAGATGCTGATTGACAGCGGTAAGATACTCTTCTCGCGAGGTATGGCGCCGGATAGCTACTCGGAAATAAAGTTGTCGGACGGAGAACGGGCCGTGCTTTATTATGCAGGGGCGGTGTGCTATGCTCCCAAGGGCGCGGTCATATTTGTGGATTCGCCTGAAATATTCCTGCACCCGACCCTTACCAGCTCGTTATGGAACAGGCTCGAAGCTATGCGGAGCGACTGCGTGTTTTGTTACACAACCCATGATCCCGGCTTTGCCTCGTCGCGCAACGGTGCCCCGGTGGTATGGGTGCGCGATTATGAGCCTGAAACAATGGCGTGGGATTACGCCCTTATGCCGTCGCAGGACGGCATAGCCCCAGAGCTGTATATGAGCCTTGTTGGCGCCCGCAAGCCTGTTCTCTTCATCGAGGGCGACAGCCGTCGCTCGATCGACGCGCGCCTGTATCCGCTTATATTTCCCGATTTCACCGTGCGTTCTCTCGGCAGCTGCAACAAGGTTATAGAGTCGACAAGGACTTTCAACGGTCTGGCCTCGTTCCACAGCATGGATTCCTTTGGTATTGTTGACCGCGACAGGCGCGACGATCAGGAAGTTGAATACCTCAGGAGCAAGCGTGTGATGGTGCCCGATGTGGCTGAGATAGAGAATATGTTTCTTATCGAGGACGTGGTGCGGGCAATGGCCACTGTCGGCGGCCACGATGCCGTGCGTGCGGTGGCAAAAGTGAAGCGCACGGTCATAGCGTTGTTCAAGGCCGATGTGCGGCAGCAGGCGCTACAGCATACTCGGCATTATATGAAGCGTATGATGGAGCGTCGGGTTGACGGCCGTTTTCCCGATATCGCCACTTTGGAAAAACACGTGGCGAGCCTTTTGGACGAGCTCGCGCCCCGGCAATACTACGAGCGCTTGTGCAGGGAGTTCCACGGCTATGCCGATAGCGGCGACTATGCCAATGTGCTGCGAGTGTTCAACCAGAAGTCGATGCTTGCAAGCAGCAATGTGGCAGCCTTGTGCGGATATTCAAATAAAGACAGGTATATCAACGGTGTTATCTCCCTTCTGCGCACCCGGCGCCCGGAGGCCGACGCCGTGAGGGCGGCGCTCCGCCGCACCCTCGGTGCGCCCGCTCAGTGATTAGCAAGGATATTGTCGAGTTCTTCGGCCGTAGGATTGTGGGCGAGTATGCGTCCGTCCGGGCCGATAAGGAGCGAACCCATGCCTTCGTCAAGACCGTAATTATTGCTTATGGCGCGCGCGGTGTCGCCTCCGGCGTGGTATTGCTGGGCGGGTATAAGGCTGTCGAGCCGCACTATTTCTCTGAACAGATTTTCTGAATCGTCAAAATTGACCGACACGAGTTTAAGCTGCTTATCGGGATTTTTGCGATGCCAGGCGGTATATATGTTTGCCGATGTGCGCGAGGGCGCGTCGGTCGAAGACCAGAAATTCAACAACGCGTATTGTCCCCGCAGGCTTGCCGGCGACACTCGTCCGTTTCCATTGTCCACATAGAAGTCAGGCGCCTGGCGTCCGAGCGCTGTGCGGTACTGGGAGTCGCTATAGCCTACCGCGCATAATATCAATCCTATGCAGATGGCTGCCAAGAGTAGGGTGTGTTTCATTCTCTGTGGTTCCTTTCTGCATAATATAACGTTTTGATGCCTTGTGCGGTTTTATGGCCTTGGGTTGTAGCCGCTTTGGCGCAGTACCGACGGAGAGGTGTAGAACGCCGGGCTGAGCAGGCTGTCGGCCGGCGTGGCCGGATTGCGACGGAGGTATGATTCCACTATTTTCCAGCCTATAAAGCGGCCGGCGCGTCCCGGTGTGCCCGGGCCGAGTATGGAAGTGGCAGGCGAGGGTGCGACAAGTCGGTCGGTTGTTCCTTCCGATGTGTCGTATAGAAGCTGTTTTTCCACAAGTGTCCGCCATAAGGATGTTTCATTTTGTTCAAGCCATTGATATTGGCTAATGTCGTAGCCGAGCGCTGTTTCGGGCGCGGCGGCAGTACCGGTCAGAGCCATTTTGGTATGTGCGAGCGCGCCTTCGTATATCAGTCGGGCTATAGCGGGTGTTCCCGCAGGCGCGCTGTAGGGATACGCCGTTGCGACAAGGGCCTCAGCAATGTCTGCCGTCAGCATTGAGGCATTTTTGGTTGCTCTTATGTACGCGGGGAGATGGCTGTAGCCGGGAAATTCTTCGCCGAGATAATGGTTCAGCGCTATCAGCATCGTACTGTCTACGAACAGTATCGACTGCGGCCTGCCATATACCACGGTGGCATATCGTCGTTTTGGGATAGAAAGGCCGATGTCGGCGGCGCGGCCGAGGATGTCGCCAAGAGTCTGGCGCAAGGGGGATATGTCGGGGAACACGCTGTCGACAAGAGGAATGAACACGGTGCTTGCCGGCGACATAGCCCTTGATACGACAGTTTTCACGCTCGGCTCGCCATCGCCCACAGCCTTTAGAAATGCCGCCAGTTCGATGTGCTGGGCTTGTATTATTGCATTTCGGGTGGTGCTGTCCGAGGAGCTGAAGTCGCGCAGGGTGGAATGTACTTCCGCTATTTCTGCGGGAGGATACTCTTTGTCGCCGGAAGTGTTGCAGGCTGTGATTGCAGCCAAAAGAGCTGCAAAGGCATATGGAATTATGCTGTGTTTGCTCATAAAGTTACTGATTGTAGAGGCAAAGATAGTGCAATATGACTAATAAAACATCATTTTCTCCCTTTATACCAATGCCGTGGCCGAAAAAAGTAGTAATTTTGCAAAGATATGACTACACCCAGCGTATTTCGATATATGCCCTCTGTGGCGTTCTTGCTGCTTGTGCTTATGGCTGCGGCTGTTCCGGCGCACGCAGGAGAAGATAAAGAAAAGCCGTTCGTCCTTGTGCTCGATCCCGGTCACGGGGGGAAGGATTACGGCTGCATAGGGCGTATCACGAATGAGAAAACGATTGTTCTCGACGTTGCCAAGAGGGTGGGAGAGCTTGTGGCCAAGTCCTGCGGCGATAGCGTGGATATAGTGTTTACCCGTAAGGACGACACCTTCATATCGCTCGACAAGCGCGCCGCAATAGCCAATGATGCCGGAGCCGACCTCTTTATGAGCATACATGTCAACTCTATAGACCTGCGGAGCAAGGGGCGCGAGAAGGTGCACGGAGCATCTGTGTATACCGTCGGCCTTCATAAGAGTGAGGCGAATCTCGGGGTGGCCATGCGCGAAAACGGCGTTATAGAGCTTGAGGAGGATTATAGCGAAACATATCAGGGGTTTGACCCGTCGTCGTCGGAATCGTATATAATTTTCGAGCTTGACCAGAATATGCATATGGCTCAGAGCATAGATATGGCATGTATGGTGCAGACGAGGCTTGTTGATGGTGCCGGACGCGCCGATAAGGGCGTGCGGCAAGCAGGTTTCCTCGTGCTGTGGGCTACGCGTATGCCGTCGGTGCTTGTCGAGCTTGATTTTATCTGCAATCCTGCCGCCGAGCGTTTCCTCGCATCGGAAAGCGGGCGCGAAAAGTGCGCCAAGGCGCTCTTTGGCGCGGTGCAGGAATACAGGCAAAGATTTAAGAATCAAAAATAACAATTCTATATGAAATCAATTTTACGTAAAGAAGTTATCATCGGCCTGATAGTTATAGTGGCCATGCTGATTCTTTTTTTCGGTATCAATTTTCTGAAAGGAGTAAATCTCTTCAAAGCTTCTAATTACTATTATGCCGTGTACGGCAACGTGGAGGGGCTTGCACAGTCCGCACCTGTCACAATCAACGGTTTCAAAGTCGGCATTGTGCGCGATATCAAATATGATTACAGCAATCCGGGCCACGTGATAGTGGAGATGAGCGTTGACAAGTCTTTGCGGGTTCCTGTCGGTTCGGAAGCCGTTCTTGCATCCGACCTTCTCGGCACGGCGTCGATAGCCCTCAAGCTTGTTCCTGCCGGAGCCGGATTCCACAATGTGGGCGATACCCTTGTAAGCAAGGTCAATGCCGGTATGATGGCAAACATTTCCGACAATCTTATGCCGGCTGTGAACGCGATGATACCCAAGCTCGACTCATTGTTTACGAGCCTGAACGCCATTGCGGCCAATCCTGCACTGCACCAGAGCATCAACCGGCTCGATGACATCACCGCCGAGCTTAACGGCACCCTGCGCGCGCTTCGTGCCGCAACTGCGAGCCTTGGCCCGATTACGACAGATATCAAGAGCATAACCGGCAATGTTGACACTATGACCGGCGATCTTGCCGTGGTGAGCGGACGCTTGCGCGAAGCGCCTATCGACAGCATTGCCGTGGATCTCAGCGCTACGATGGCAAACCTGAAGCAGCTTACGGAATCGCTCAACAATCCCGACGGAAGTGTGGGCAAACTTACCTCCGACCCTGCGTTGTACGACAATCTAAATGCCACGATAACATCGCTTGACTCCCTGTTTGTCGATATTAAGCGCAATCCCAAGCGTTATATCAGCATAAAGGTATTCTGATTCTAATTTAGAATGAGTCTAAATAGGAAGAACTCTCGGATTTAACATTTAGACCGCTTACAGATATATGCCGGGGCATTCCGTCGGTCGACGGTGCCTCGGCATATTTCGGGTAAGATACAGGTAAGTATGCTAATTTTCAGACAGAAAGCTGGTTTTGTGAGCGCTTTTACAGCCCGCATAAATCTCACTGGGATTAATGTGCTGAAATTTCGATACTTACGCTTGATTTCTTTTTTGCAAATAATTTAAGCTTTTGTTTTTAATTTTTTTTGAGCGAATTTTGTACTGCTAAAACAACTTCCCGACTATCCAATATGACGCACGAAGAACTTTGGGCTAAATGCTGTCAATTTATTAAAGACAACATAACGCCCCAGCAATACGACACGTGGTTCCGCGACATAACTTCCGACAGTTATGCCGATGGTCGCCTTGTGCTTACCGTGCAGTCTTCTTTCTTTGTCGATCAGCTCGAAGAGCGCCATCAGGGTGTTCTGCGCGCGGGTATAAAGAAAGTGTACGGAGAAGGTGTGCAGCTCTATTACCGCTACCGCACTGTGCAGAGCGACCCCTCGACGGCTGTTTCACAGAAAAGTTCGGGTTCGTCGCCCACAATCTTGGCGCAGAGCAAGGCTCAGCCGGCAAATCCTTTCAGGCAGCCGGATGCTCTCGACTTCGACCCGCAGTTGAATCCGAAGTATACGTTTGAGAACTATTGCGCCAGCGACAGCAACAAGATTGCCCGTTCGATAGGTATGGCCATCGCCGACAATCCTTCGCTGAAGACCTTTAACCCCTTGTTCGTTTTCGGTCCTTCGGGCGTTGGCAAAACACACCTTATCCAAGCCATAGGCATACGCGTGAAAGAGCGCAATCCGCATGCGCGCGTTCTCTATGTTACAGCCCGACTGTTCCAGAGCCAGTATACGGCAGCGGCAGCCAAGAACATAAACAGCTTTTTCCATTTCTACCAGAGCATAGACACCCTGATTATCGATGATATACAGGATTTGCAGAATATGCCCGGCACGCAGAATACATTTTTCCACATATTCAACCATCTCCACCAGCACGACCGTCAGATAATAATGTCGAGCGATTGCGCGCCGTCCGAGATGGAAGGATTTGAGGCGCGCCTTCTCAGCCGTTTCAAGTGGGGTATGCAGGTGGAGCTGGAACGCCCCGACCTCGGGCTGCGCCGCGATGTGCTCAAATTGAAAGCAGAGCAGGACGGTTTGAGCTTGCCGGGTGAAGTGGCCGAATACATAGCTTCCAATGTGACGCAAAGCGTGCGTGAGATTGAGGGCATAGTGGTGTCGCTTCTGGCGCATGCCACGGTTCTGAATCGTGAAATATCGCTTGACCTTGCCCGGCGTGTTATGGCAAACGCCGTGAAGATTAAGCGCCGTCAGGTCAACTTTGAGATGATAACCGACGCGGTTGCCACGCACTATAACATATGCGCCGATCTCCTGTTCACCAAGAGCCGCAAGCGCGAGATATCTGATGCGCGGCAGGTGGTGATGTATCTTGCCAAGAAGGTGGCCAAGATGCCGCTCACGACGATAGGCCACAAGCTTGGCCGCACGCACGCAACCGTTATTTATTCCTGCAAGAACATAGAGGACAGAATGGCGACAGAGAAAAAACTCGCCTCAGACATAGACGCTATCGAGGCTGCATTCTGAAGCCTGTAAGCATACAACAAAAAGTCGCCGCGCTGGTGTTTCAGCGCGGCGACTTTTTGTTGTAGTGTGAATCTTATTCGGATATGGCGGTGAGTACTTGTTCGGTAAGCACTTCGCCCTTTTTGTTTGTCTTGACTTCCTTCACTTGTCCTATGCCGGGAGCGTACCAGTCGGTTACATATTCTTTCTGTGCTCCGTCGGGGGTGTTGGAGCGCATCTGATAGCTAACCTTGATGCAGGAGAATGTGCCGGCATCGGTGGTGACGTCTTCAAAACCGTCGACAACGCCGTTGGATACCGCCATGCTCATAACCTGCGGGCCTACGTCGAGGCGAAGGCGCGAAGACTCGATTTTTGTGCCGGGTGCTGCCTTGGGGTCGAGTACAAGCATGAGGTCGCCTTTGGATTTGAACATCTCGGCGGCTTCTTTAAGCTGTTCTTCGCTTGCCTGACCGCTCTGGCGCATCGCTTCGGTCATAACACCGAGTATGAATGCTTTGAAGTCTTCTCCGCGCATCAGGTATACTGTGGTGGGGGCGTCTGCGGTGGTGTACATTGTTGCGCCGTATACCACAACGTCGTCGGCCAGAGGATTCTCGCTCGGTATGACGTTTTTAGTACGGGTTATGGTGCCTTCTGCAGTGGTGTATATGGAGTCGGCTATGACGTTGACTGTGTTTGTTTTGTTGTTTGCCTTGTCGGTGACGGTGTAGGTGAGTTTTTGTCCTACTTTGGTCTGTGCGTACTGGGCCGATGCAATACAGGGCATTGCGGCAACGAACAGTACGGCCATTAATTTGCGTATCATATTATCGTTTTTTAGAATTAGTTTTTATGGGCTTAAGCGATGTCTGGCCGCTTATGGCGTGGCGGGCTGTTTCCATTATGCGGGAGCGCATTGCCGGGCGTCCGATATTCTCGTTTTCGAGCCGCTCGATGTTCGCCATTGCTTCGCCTGCTGTGGCATTGAGGTCGGATAGGGCGATGTATTCCTCTACGAGCTTGAGGACGCCGTTCGTGAGTGTGGCGGGGTAGTAATAGTATCCTTCCATTCCGGCTATCATTCGTATGGCGGCGTACATAAGCCGCCCCACGTATTCGTCGCCGACGCCGAATGACGAAAAATCCCTGATGGCTTTCCTTATAACGGTAATGCGTGCTTTGGAATATCCTCTTTTAGCCCGTGCCAGTTCCTTGCTTATTATATCGATTTTGTTGTCGAGGAGGGCGTCGGCATCGGGGTTAAGAAAGAACTCGAAGTATGCGCGAGCTTCTTTCGACGAGGAATAGGCTGCGCCTATTACCTCGATGAGTTGTTCGCGCGATAGATTTTCGAGTTCTTTCTTTAAAGCGGCTTTCGACATCTACTTAAGCCACTTGTCGAACCAGCGGAAGAAAAGTCGCTGCCACAGCACGGCGTTCTGCGGTTTCAGAATCCAGTGGTTTTCGTCGGGGAATATCACCATTTCGGCGGGGATGCCACGTAGTTTGGCTGCGTTGAAGGCCGCCATTCCCTGCGAGGCGAGTATGCGGTAGTCGTATTCGCCGTGCGATATCATGATGGGCGTTGTCCAGCGGTCGATAAAGCGGTGGGGAGAGTTGGCAAACGTGCGTTGTGCTGCCGCATTGTCTTTCTCCCAGTAAGCGCCTCCCATATCCCAGTTGGCAAACCACATTTCCTCTGTTTCGAGGTACTGTGCTTCCATATTGAAGATGCCTGCGTGAGCTAAGAGGGCGGCAAAGCGGCCGTCGTGGTTGCCGGCAAGATAATATACTGAGAATCCGCCGTAGCTTGCTCCTGTGGCGCCTATGCGTTTGGAGTCGATGTACGGTTCGCGCTTGAGGTCGTCGACAGCGGCGAGGTAGTCGGCCATATTCTGTCCGGGATAGTCCTTCGATATCTGTTCGTTCCATTCCGAGCCAAATCCGGGAAGACCGCGGCGATTGGGAGCTATCACTATGTATCCGTTGGCAGCCATCAGGGCGAAGTTCCAGCGGTAGCTCCAGAACTGGCTTACTGGCTGTTGCGGGCCTCCCTGGCAGTACAGCAGGGCTGGATATTTTTTTGTTCTGTCAAATTTGGGAGGATATACCACCCAGGTAAGCATCTGTTTGCCGTCGGTGGTGGGCACCATGCGTTTTTCCACGGTAGGCATATCGATACCCGCGAGCAATTCTCCGTTGATGTCGGTAAGAGGCTGAAGTGCCGAGCGGCGTCCCTTGGGGTGGCGGGCTATGGTCATTACCTCGTTGGGACGGAGCATTGAGTGCATCATGGTGACGATGTGGTCGGTAGTCACCTGAAGGCTTGCAAAGTCTGCCTGCACGTCGGTGAGGGCCACCGGCTTGCGGTTCTTCAGACTAACTTCAAATACCGGTGCCACGCCGCCCTTGGGTGCGATGAAGATTATTGATTTGCCATCGGGAGCCCACGCAAATTCATTGATGGTGTAGTCCCAGTCGGTGGGCAGCTCGTGCTTGACGGCGGTCTTGCAGTCGAGGAGGAAGAGGCGGTTGCGGTCAGATTCGTATCCGTCGCGTTCCATGCTCAGCCAAGCAAGGTAGTTGCCGTCGGGAGAGAAGGCTGGTGCTGTGTCGTAGCCTTCCATGCCTTCGGTGAGATTGCGCGTTTCGCCCGATTCGAGGTTGTAGATGTAGAGGTCGGAGTTGGTCGACAGGGCGTATTCCATACCCGTTTTCTTGCGCGACACGTATACGAGCATGTCGCTATTGGGGCTCCATGCAAAAGACTCCACACCGCCGAAGGGCTTCATCGGAGCCTCGAACGGCTCGTCGGCCATTATGTCGGATAGCCCGGTGGCTTTGGTGCCGTCGAACGTGCCTATGAAGGGGTGGGGGATTTCGGTTACCCATTCGTCCCAATGCTTGTACATCAGGTCGTCGACCACGCGCCCAGTGGCTTTGGGCAGGTCGGGATAGAGGTCGCCGGCGCTCCGTGCATATTTCACATTGCCTATCACCACTATCTTTTTCTCATCCGGCGACAGAAGGAATCCCGAGATGCCGCCGGCGTGCTCGGTTGCCTGCACGCGGTTGGATCCGTCGGCATTCATAGTCCACATCTGCGCGTTTCCGTCTGCATCGGGGTAGAGGAATGCTATGCGTCGTCCGCCGTCGAACCACACGGCGCCATTTTCGCTTTTAGGCGTGTCGGTGATACGCGTGGGGGCAGATTCGCTTCCGATAGTTATTGTGTAGAGGTCGTTGTTGGCGTTGTTTTCAGCGAGATTCTCGTAGGCCACGCCGAAGAGCACTGTTTTGCCGTCGGGAGCCACACAGGGAGCGCTGACGCGGCCGAGAGCTTCGAGCGCTTCGATGTCGAACACGCCTCCGCCGGCAGTGGCGGCGCTACCCGCCATAAGCAGTGCGCTTGCTGTCATTGCTAATTTGTGCATATGGGTATAATTGCTTGGTTATTTTATGCAAAGATACGAATAAGTCGAGTGCAAAAGCAAATTTATTTGATTTTGCCGAGCGTGAGTATCTAAGGCGGTCAGCCAAAGATACGAATAAGTCGAGTGCAAAAGCAACAAAAAGCGCGGTTTTATCAGTAGGGGGCATAAAAAACGGCGCCTGATCGAGGCGCCGTTGTGTGTCGGGCTTATTTCTTGTTTCGGAATATCGGGGCTACCATACGGAATAGCCGCACGGCTAAGAAGGCGTATTCGGCGAAGCTTAGCGCGCCGGTGATACGGGAGAACAGCGACGACGAACCGCCGAACAGCGGCGTGCGCTCGCGCATACCTTCCAGATGTGTCTGCAGATGGTATTTCTGAATTTCCATACGGGCCTGTACGAGTGCGCGGCGCATACGTATTTCGTCGAGCGTCAGCCCCTTCCAACCATTGTCGGGGGCTTTAGGATACGGAGGCAGGTTTATCATTCGCTTGTTCCTGAGTTGGCGCTTCGAGCATCAGTCGGCTGATGAAGCGCGCAATGGGGTTAACGATAAATACGCGTTTGCAGGATATCAGCACTATGGCGAGCAACACGTAGAATGCGGCCACGATTAAAAATGCTCCAAGGTGACCGGTGTACGGGCTTAGCGCATAGCCTGCGGCAAGCGAGGCAAACAATAGTGCCACGATTAAAAATACCAGCAAGAGGGCGCATACGGTGATGGCCGATATGAGCCTTGTGAGCTTTTCGGCAATGTTGAGGCGCGTATCCTCGAGCATCAGTTTGATGTAGCGTGTGGCGGTGTTGCTTATTGCCGACGCGCTTGTTGAGGCGCGGTGGTCGCTGTTTTCCATAATGCGATGTTTATAGGGGTGTTTCGTGAGCCGGGGTATAAGTCCGACCCACGCGCAGACGCCGGCGGGCGCCGCGTGCGGGTTGAGAGCTTACTTGCTTCCTTCTACTTCGGAAGCAATCATTTCGACGAGTTCGTCGATGTCGTTGGCTGCGATGATGCCGCGTTTCTGCAGTATCAATTTGATGCGTTCGCGCAGTTCGGGACCTGTTGTGGGTGTGAGGAGCGCGGTTGCGGCAGCGCCTACGGCAGCGCCGAATACGAATGCGAGAAGACCTTTCATGTTGTCGGGACGATATGATTATTTTACTTCCTTGATTTCTTCGGCAATCTGGTCGGCAAGGCTTTCAAGTTCCTGCTCCTTGATTCCGGGTACGTGGCTGCGGATAAAGCCTTTGATGGCGTCGCGGGTTTCGCTGCCTTTCTGGGGCGCGAAAAGGAGGGCGGTTGCCGCGCCTACGAGGGCGCCTCCGAGAGCTGCGATGATAATGGGAAGTCCTTTCATTGCGGTATTCTTTATAGGGGTTAGTTGTTAATTTTAAAAATCTGAAGTATTAACGCCGGGCGGCGCGCAAGTGTTCGCCGCCCGGCGTATTTTTTAATCAGAGAGGGGCACTGCGTAGTATGCGGCTTTGCCCGAGGGGTAAAGGCCGGAGAGGAACAATACCCTGTCCTGCGGAGCCGCCGAGTTGGCGAGCTGCTTGCAGATTGATTTGAGCTGCTCGGGTTCTGTGATTCTGCTGCCGTTCACTGCGAGGATTATGAAGCTTTCGCGTACGCCGGCACGGCCGAAGCGTCCGTCGGGGTCGATATCGGACACTGCCACGCCTCCTCGTATTTCGAGATTGCGCGCGGTGCTTTCGTCGAGGGCTGCAAACGATGCTCCGAGGCCGAGGTCGCCGTCGGGGCGGGTTATGCTCACGTCGCCACGGTTGTTGCGCATGGTCACTGTGGTGCTCATCTTTTTGCCGTCGCGATAGAATATCACCTCGGCGTTATCGCCGGGGCTGAGGCCGGCAATTACTTCCTGCAGCTGGGCGGTGGTGTATGTGGGGCGTCCGGCAATCGAAACGATTACGTCGCCTTGCTGCAAGCCGGCCTGCCGGGCTGCCGAGCGTTCTTCCACTTCCGACACGTATATGCCGCGCACCACGCCTTTGATATTATATTTGGCAACGATGTCAGGCGTAATTTCGCCGAAGCGTATGCCGAGAACGGCGCGCTGCACTGTGCCGTAGGTCTTGATGTCGGCTACCACTTTTTGGACTATCGTGGTAGGGATGGCGAAAGAGCAGCCGGCGTAAGCCCCTGTCTGGGAGTATATGGCCGTGTTGATGCCGACCAGTTCGCCGTCGAGGTTCACCAAGGCTCCGCCGGAGTTGCCACGGTTAACGGCCGCGTCGGTCTGTATGTACGACTGTATGCCGCCCTGCGCGGGTTCGCCGGTCATACTCGATATGTTGCGGGCTTTGGCGCTGACAATGCCCGATGTCACGGTGGAGGTGAAGCCGAAAGGATTGCCTACGGCGAGCACCCATTCGCCCACGCGAAGCTTCTCGCTGTCGCCCATGGGGATTACGTGAAGGTCGGTGGCGTCGATCTTTATAAGAGCCAAATCTGTGGCTGGGTCGAAGCCTACTATTGTCGCAGGGAAGTTGCGGTTGTCGTTGAGTGTTACTTCGAGGCGTTCGGCGTCGGCAATGACGTGGTTGTTGGTAACGATGTACCCGTCGCGGCTTATTATCACGCCCGAACCGAGTCCTGTCTGCTGCTGGCTGGGCTGCTGGGGCTGGGCCTTAGGCGTGTTGCGGCCACGCGGCGAGCCGAAAAAGAAGTCGAAAAACGGGTCGTAGTAGTATTCGTTGGGGTTGTTGTATTCCCGCGACCGCAGAGAAGCGAAGCTCTTGACGCTTACTACGCCATTTACGGTGTTCTCCGCCGTTCGGGTAAAGTCGTCCTGCGATATCAGGCGACCGGACATACGGGTGTCGGAAGACTCTTCCGAATCGGAGCGCGCAGGCTCGTTGGCCCAGGTAAACGCCCAGAAAGCGGCTGCTGCGGCAACAAGCGATGTGATGATGAGTTTCTTCTTCATAAATAAAATGTGCTAAGATTGTAGTATGCCGAACGGCTCTGTGCCGTCCGCTTGTATTACAAAAATAGCGAGTATTTGCGAGAATGTGAAACTCATTATATTAAATTCACTAAATATGGTTTTTGTTAACGGGCAAATCCTCCGCCTCTGTTGGCCGGTCGCAGACCACCTCCGCCAAAGCCTCCGAAGCCTCCGTTGCCACGGTTTCCGCTTTGGCCTGAGAACGGGTCGTAGGTGCCGTTGCCAAATTCGTCTTCTTCTTCCTCTTCGCCGGGAGCCTTTTCGCCGCGTTTCAGCTTGGGCTTGTTTTTCTTTATGGCGTATGGCTTCTGCGCGTCTACCGGGAGCTCATATATGTTCCATTCCTGCTCGATGTCCCAGTTCTTTTTCAGCTCAAGCTTTTTGGCGAAATAGTACACCTCCTCCGGCTGGATTGAGTCGAGCAGCCGGCCGGTGTCCCACTTGCCGTTGGCGTTGGCGTCGATAATCAGTCGGGCATAGTACGTGCCCGGGGCTATGAACGGTATTTCCACGCGTGTGTTGCCGGGAGCCTTGACGGCCTCGTAGGCCGGGGCGTCGGAAGAATTGAGCACCTGCACCACGGCCTGTATGCTGTCGAGTCCGGGTAGTGTGAATATGAGTTTGGAATAGTCCTCGGGTTGCTTGACGGTGAACTCGGTAGAGAACGGCTTGTTCCATACGTTGTATATGCTCATCGCCGCGAGGGTGTCTATTTCGAGCCTGTATTTGGAGCCGGGCTGCCACTCTATGTCGGCGCGTCGGCGCATAAGCAGGTTCGCCGAGTCCGGGCGGAAATTCACTGGCACGTTTTTCCAAAGGGTGTCGACCTGTATCTGGAGGCGCACGCCTGTGCTGTCGAGGCTTGCCAATGGCAGTCCTGCTTCTATGATGAGAGGCTTGTTAAGCTCCTGCGCGCTACCTCCGAGGCTCTTTATGGCAAGATATTCCATATCAGCCGGCGGCAGGAAGGTGGTGTCGCCGGTCACGGTGTCGACCGTGAAACGAGGCTTCTCGTCCTCTTCTTTCTTCTTCTTTTTCTTTTTGTCGGCAGGGTCGTGGAAGTTGAATCGCAGGGTATCGGTTTTCCAAGTCAGCTGGTCGGTGGTGTCGGTGCGCAGATAGCGTACCGACAGGCGAAGCGAGTCCGATGCCACTATTGCTGTGTCGGCAATCCAGTATTCGAGAGTGTCGAGCGTGGCGTTGGCTTTGAGCAATGCCCACTCCGAGATATCGCTGCCCGGGGTTCCGGCGCCGTCGACTATGCGTATTTCGGGCAGGGTGTCGGCCGGTGCTCCGAAGTTGAATGTGATGCGACGTCGTTCGGGGCGTTTGTAGTCGGAGAGGTATGCGGCTTTGTATCCTTGGTTGAACCACGACAGGAGTATGTCGTTAGGCAGATAGCGCACGCCGGGACGAGCCACGAGGGAGTCGCCTCCGTCGTTGGCATAGAGAGTGTCGGTCACTTCGATGTCTTCGACGTAAGGACTTACGATGGCATCATAGAAGGCGACGTCTTCGGAGCGGTCCCAGTGATAGTCGCGGTTGAGGTCGTTTATGGCGAATATGCGGTATTTGCCGGCTTTGAGGTTGCGGATAGTGAATTGACCGTATTGGTTGGTGCGGGCTATGCGTTCGAGCGGGAGTGTGCTTATGGCGGAGTCGGCGAGGTTGGAATATACTCCCACGAGCATGCCTTGCGCCGGTTCGAGCGATTTGGCTTCGAGCACCATTCCCGATATGCGCAGGGTGTCGATGGTGTCGCCGGTGGAGAAATCGAGCGCGAAACCGTCGAGGATATTGCCTTCGTTAAGGTCTTTGATAGCGTCGGCAAAGTCGATGGTGTATGTGGTATTAGGCAGCAGGGTGTCGCGGAAATCGACTGTGAGCCTGCGGCCGTTCGCACTTATTGTGGGCGGCTGTTTCTGGGCGGGCGACACAACAACCTTGGTGAAGGCGTCTTCGAGCTGTATGTTTTCGTCGAAAATCACGCTCATACGCTTAGGCATGGCGTTTGTGGCGCCGGGAGCGGGATCAGAGCGCACGAATTTCGGTGGAACCTCGTCGCGCGGGCCGCCTTCGGGGCGTCCCATGCTTGCGCAAGCCGCCATAAGAGTGGATATTACCGCCCAAGCCAGCAGGCGCATGCCTCTGTGCTGTTTCCTCCTGCCGTCCATAATCAGAAGTTGCGTGATATGGTAAAGTCAATAAGCTGCTCCAGCTCGTCGCGGCCTGTGCACTGCGGAAGTTTGGAGAGGCATTCGCAGGCACGTTTTCGCAGACGTTCCATAACGTCGAAAGCATAGTCGATGCCGCCGTTGTCGCGGGCGAAAGCCTGAATGTGCGATATTTCTGCGTCGCTCAGTGTGTCGGACATCAGCATCTTTTTTATGTCGTCCACTCCTTCGAGTCCTTCGCGGTTGAGCACGTAGAGCAGCGGTAGCGACATTTTTCCTTCGCGCAAGTCGTTGCCGGTGGGCTTTCCTACCTTTTCGGCAGGGAAGTAGTCGAATATGTCGTCGCGTATCTGGAAGCAGCGTCCGAAAAGCAGCGCGTACTCCGAAAGGGCTTCAAGACGGTAGTCGTCGACTCCTGCCGCAAGGCAGCCCATTTCGGCACTTGCCACAAAGAGGGAAGCTGTCTTGTAGTCGATTATGCGGTAATAGTTGTTTTCGTTGAAGGAATGTTCGCGGGCGTTGTATATCTGGTCGATTTCGCCCAGCGACAGACTGCGGCCAAGGCGGCATAGCACGTCGACTATTCGCAGGTCGGCGGTGGATATGGCTTCCTGCATGGCCGACGAAGTGAAGAAGTCGCCTACGAGGACGGCGATATGATTGTCCCACACGGCGTTGACGGTAGGCATATTACGGCGGGTAGGGGAGTTGTCTACCACGTCGTCGTGTATCAGGGAAGCATTGTGGAGCAGCTCTACGGCCACGGCGGCGGCAAGTACCTTGTCGTCGACGGGACCGAACATTCCGGCGCATATCATCACCATCAGTGGGCGTATCTGTTTTCCCTTGGTGCGCAGCAGCGACATCACTATGCGGCTCATGAGTGTGTTGGAGTTCTCCAACTGGTTGGAGATCCGCTCGTTGAGCCGCTGTAGCTCGGCCCGATGATTATGATTTATAGATTCGAGTATGGTCATTAATGAACGTTCTTGGACTCATGCGAGTTCTTTGCGCAAAATTACAAAAAAATATCCAATGGGCGGCATAAGTGTTAAAAAAGAGTATTTCAATATCTTTTCGGCCTTCTGAGGTGTTATTACAGCGAAAGCGGGCCTTAAGTGACCGCTAATGTTTTCACTATCTATACCAAGAACGACACCGGCCGTGGAGGAATCCACGGCCGGCTTATGTGTTATGCTGTTAGTCCTTAGGCGAGGCAGAGTATCAGGGCTTGGGCAGCCACTACTCGCAGGAACATGGTGAGCGGGTAAACAGTCGAGTATGCCACGGCAGGGGCGTCGTTGCCTGTTGAGTTGTTGGCATATGCAAGGGCTGGGGGGTCGGTGCAGCCGCCCGACATAAGACCCATAATGGTGAGGAAGTTCGTCTTATCGTGTCCGCGTGCGATGCAGCCCACTATGATGAGGGGTACCACGGTGATTACAAATCCCCAGATTACCCACCACATGCCGGTGGTGTTGAATACAGATGCGGCGAAGTCTTTTCCTGCTGCGATACCTACCGAAGCAAGGAACAGGCATATGCCGAGTTCGCGCAGCAGCAACGAGGCTGAACTTGATGTATATGTGACAAGTTTGGCTTTGTAGCCGAAGCGGCTCAGAAGTATAGCCACCACGAGCGGGCCACCGGCAAGACCGAGCTTCATACCGAAGCCTATATCGATAGAGCCGAGTATGATACCGAGTATGATGCCTACGAAGATGGTGATGAGGTTGGGCTGGTTGAGGCGCTTCATCGAGTTGCCGAGCTTGTCGGCGAGGCGCTCGATGTCTTCGAGGTTGCCTACCACTGTTATGCGGTCGCCCATCTGGAGACGCAGGTTGGGAGAGGCAAGCAGGTCAACGCCGGCGCGGTTGACGCGGGTGCAGTTGAGCTTGTAGCCGTTGTGGAGGCGCAGCGAGCCGAGAGCCACACCGTTGTACTGGCTCTTAGTCACCACTATGCGGCGCGAGAATACGGGGGTGGGTGTCGATTCCCAGTCCATTTCCACTTCCGGGCCTATCACGGCTTTGAAGCGGTCGGCATCCTGGGCGGAACATACCACGAGGAGAAGGTCGCCGGTGTGAATCGTGGTGCTGGATTTGGGTATTGTCACAACTCCGTCGTTGCCCATGATTCTGGATATTACGAAATTTGTCTGTACCACGTCGTGGAGCTTGACGATGGTCATATTGTGTACCAGCTCGTTGCTTACCTTGATGGTGAGTATGAAGGGCTTGAGGCGGGAGTCTTCCTGTTCTTCTTCGATTTTGCGTATTTCCTCGTCGGTGTTGATGCGGAAAATTCCCTTGATTACAAACATCGACAGGATTATGCCTACAACGCCGAGGGGGTATGCGGCCGCGTATCCGCTTGCCATAAGGTTGGCTTCTTCGGCGGATTGTGTCATCTGGGATATCGTCTGCTGGGCAGCGGCAAGGCCGGGGGTGTTGGTGACGGCACCGCTCATAACGCCCACCAAAGCGGAGATGTCGTTTACGTTTCCGAAGAAATATATGCCGAGAACTATCAGCACGTTCAAGGCTATGCCGGTGACGGCAAGAATGTTGAGGCGCATGCCGCCTTTTTTGAACGATGAGAAAAAGCCGGGGCCGACTTGCAAACCAATTGAGAAAATAAAGAGTATGAGGCCGAATTCCCTAACGAATTTGAGGATTCCCTCGTCGACCACATAGCCGAAATGGCCCATCAGAATGCCCACAAAGAGCACGAATGTCACTCCGAGTGACACGCCGAAAATCTTCATTTTACCGATGTAGATACCGGCTGCTATCACGAAAGAGTAGAGCAACAGCGTCGATGCTATCGAAACGTTGCCGGGCAGTAGCAGATTAGTGATAATATCCATAGAAATATTTACTGAAAACTCAAATTTTTAAGGCGGCTTGGCAAGCCTTTCCAAATTTTCCGCAAAGTTAGCTATTTTTTGGCCCTCCGCAAAATAAAAATAGTGCGTACTTTGCCGCGGGGCAAACTTGGCGGGCCTTTTTGGATTGTTGGGCTAAATTGGGTAAATTTGCGGCGTTTTTTATTCCGCGCCACTCTCTGATGCAGCATCGCCATATATATAAGGAGGGAAATCCTCGACTGATAATAATTTTTGCCGGCTGGGCCATGGACGCCGCGCCGTTTGCCGGACTTAGGCGTCCGGGCTACGACATCATGGTGGTCTGGGACTATCGCAGCTCGGATATTGACTGGAGCTGTGCCTCAGGCTATGCCGAGATATGCGTGGTGGCGTGGTCGCTGGGCGTCTATTCGGCAGCCCGTGCTATCCGCGGCATTAGTTCGCGGGTTACCCTGCGCCTTGCCGTTAACGGCACGATGTCGCCGGTAGACAGACTTGAGGGCATACCCGACGATGTTTTCGACGGCACGCTTGCCGGGCTTGACGAGCGCAATCTGACGAAGTTCTACAGGCGCGTGGCCGGGTCAAGGGCTGCCTTTGAATCTTTCTCGGCAAAGATGCCGCGTCGTTCCGTTGCTGAGCTTAAAGAGGAGCTTGCATCGTTCCGCACGGAGCCTATACTTGAAAACGAGGTTGACGAGAGATGGGATAGGGCTGTGATAGGCCGTGACGATGCCATTTTCCCCCCGGCCAATCAGTGCCGCGCGTGGGCGAAATATCCTTACAGTCTTATCGATACTCCGCACCTGCCGGATTTTCAGGCTTTGCTGGACCGTTATGTGGTCGACAAGGATATGACCGGCGAACGTTTCGCCGCCGGTGAGTCTACATACGACTCCGAGGCGAGCGTTCAGTCGGGTTTGGTGGAGAGAATGCGGGTGGTAATGGAGCGCGCATCGCTGCCTGCGCATATGTGTCGTCGCGGCTCCCGTACAATAGAAATCGGTTCGGGCACGGGTAAATTGTCGAAAGTGCTTGACGGCTATGCCGGGCGTTTCGGCTTTGTCGAGATGTGGGACATGGCTTCGGGCGCGCCGCTGTCGGGGCCTATGCGTAAGTTCCGCACGGGCGACGCCGAGCTGATTATGATGCGGGAACCATCGGGCAGTGCCGATTTCATAGTGTCGGCATCGACGGTGCAGTGGTTCAACTCGCCTTCGCGTTTCCTCTGCGAATGCCTCAGGGTGCTTGCTCCCGGCGGCTGCCTCCTCGTGGGTACTTATGTGGAAGGAAATCTCGCAGAGGTTTCGTCCTTGACCGGGCGGGGACTTCCCCTGCTGTCGCTTGCCGACTGGCTCAAGATTGTTCCGGCTGGTTTGGACGTGGCTCTGGCCGAGGAATATACCGAGGTGATGGAGTTCGACTCGGCCATCGATATATTCCGCCATCTTAAAGCCACGGGGGTTAACTCGCTGGGGCGTGGCGAAACCGGGCTGAGGGGCGTGATACGCAGTTTTCCTGCATCGCTCGACGGTAAATACAGGATAAGCTATAAGCCCGCGATATTGTTGCTGTACAAGAAATGAGCTTTATGGAAAACAGAGCCTTATTTATAAGCGGTATCGACACAGATGCCGGCAAGACATATGCCACAGCCTTTCTTGCCCGTCGTATGATGGGCGAAGGGCTGACGGTGGCCACACAGAAGTTTATACAGACGGGGTGCCGCGACACCTCGGAGGATATTGAGGCACATCGGCGCCTTGTAGGCTGTGCGCCTCTGCCCGAAGATGCCGAGGGCATTACCGCGCCGATAATATTCACCTATCCGGCTTCGGCCCAGCTTGCTGCCGCAATCGACGGTCGCGAGATAGACCTCGGCCTTGTCGATGCCTCCACGGCGCTTCTTCTCGAACGCTACGACAGAGTGCTTGTGGAGGGTGCGGGAGGATTGATGGTTCCTATCCGTGACGATTTGTTCACCATTGATTATATAGAGTCGCGCCGGCTACCGCTCGTGCTTGTCACCAACGGGCGTCTTGGTTCTATAAATCACACCGTATTGTCGCTCGAAGCTGTCAAAGCGCGAGGCATAGAGCTGAAAGCAGTGGTCTATAATCGTTATTTTGATAAAGACTCGGTGATAGCGGCTGATACCCACGGCTTTATCGAACGTTATATAGGCAGGCATTTCCCGGATTGCGAATTGATAGACCTGCCTGTTCTAAATTAAAAAAAGTTAAACCCACGGTCCCTTGCGTCAATATTGACTAACTTTGCGCCGCGCATAGCCATATGAAGGAGTCCGATTACATAATAAGTATTGACAAAGAAGCTCTGGCAGACCTCCCCGTGCTCACGTACCCGGCGGCCATAACGCTTGTTGACTCTGCCGCAGAGGCTCACGCGGCACTGAGGGCTTTGTCGAAAGAAAAATATGTGGGTTTTGATACCGAAACCCGCCCATCGTTCCGCAAGGGCTGCGTGCACAAAGTGGCCCTCATGCAGATTTCAACTGCCGAGCGGTGCTTCCTTTTCCGCCTCAACAAAATAGGCATATGTGCCGAACTTAAGGCCTTTCTTGAAAATCCCGATATAATCAAGATAGGGCTGTCTGTGCATGACGACTTCAATGTGCTGCGTCGTTCAGGCGACATAGAGCCTAAAGGATTTATAGAGCTTCAGGCCTATGTCAAGGGTTTTACCATATCAGACACGTCGCTTCAGAAGATATATGCCATAATTTTCGGCGAGCGCATATCCAAAAGCCAGCGCCTTACCAACTGGGAGGCCGACACACTCACGGAGGCACAGCAGGCCTATGCCGCAATTGACGCGTGGGCGTGTCTTAAGATATACACCTACCTCAGGCACGGGCAGTTCGATTATATGAACTCGCCGTACAGGCATCTGCCTGAACCCGCACCCGAACCTCAACAAAAATGAAATTCAGACGTTCTACCATAATACCTCTCGCTCTTTTCTGCTATCTCGGCGTGATGGCGAGCATTGGTTATAAAGAATATGACGCCGGTCATATGTCGGCTAAATACTACTTCGGTATTATAGGTATCACCCTTGTGATAATTGTGCTTCTTCATTTTAACCTGAAGAGGAGGGAGCGTCTGCGCAAGGAACGCGAAGATGATTTAAAAAACAAATAACATACTCATATAAATGGCTCACAAAGCACTTCTTATCATTCTTGACGGCTGGGGCATCGGCAACCACTCGCATTCAGATGCCATATACAGCACCCCGACTCCCTACTGGGACTATCTGATTAACACATACCCGCACTCCGAACTGCAGGCGAGCGGCGAATACGTCGGACTTCCCGACGGCCAGATGGGCAACTCGGAAGTCGGACACCTCAATATAGGCGCAGGACGTATCGTGTATCAGGACCTTGTGAAAATCAACAAGGCTATCTCTACCGGCTCAATACTTGAGAATCCTGAAATCAAGAGCGCCTTTGAATACTGCGCGCGTACCGGGCAGGCTATGCACTTTATGGGACTTACCTCTAACGGTGGTGTGCACTCTTCGCTCGAACACCTCTACGCGCTGTGCGACATAGCCAAGCGCTACGAACTCAAGAAGGTGTACCTCCATTGCTTTATGGACGGACGCGATACAGACCCCCGCAGCGGACTCGGCTTCATAAGCCAGGTGCAGGAGCACTGCGCCAAGAGCGCCGGCGTGATAGCATCGATAGTTGGTCGTTTCTACGCTATGGACCGCGACCACCGCTGGGACCGTGTGAAAGTAGCTTACGACCTCCTTGTCGACGGCAAAGGCGAGCAGGCTACCGACATGGTGGCTGCCATGCAGCAGAGCTATGACAACGATGTGACCGACGAGTTTATCAAACCGATAAACAATTCCACTGTCGACGGCACAATCAAGCCCGACGACTGCGTTGTTTTCTTTAACTACCGCAACGACCGCGCCAAAGAGCTTACCGAGGTGCTTACACAAAAAGACATGCCCGAAGAAGGCATGCATACCGTTCCCGGGCTTCAGTACTACTGTATGACGCCTTATGACTCGTCGTTCAAGGGCGTGCATATCATCTTCAACAAGGAAGATGTGAAAAACACGCTTGCCGAATATCTGTCGGATAACGGCAAGAAGCAGCTCCACATAGCTGAAACAGAAAAATATGCCCACGTCACATTCTTCTTCAACGGCGGACGCGAAGCTCCCTTCACGGAAGAAGAGCGTGTGCTGGTGCCGTCGCCCAAAGTGGCCACATACGATTTGAAGCCCGAAATGAGCGCGTACGAGGTTAAGGACAAACTTGTCGGCGCCATCGACACCGAGAAGTACGACTTCATCGTTGTAAACTATGCCAACGGCGACATGGTGGGACACACCGGCATATATCCTGCCATTCAGAAGGCTGTGGAAACTCTCGACAACTGTCTTCGTGACACCGTGGAAGCTGCCAAGGCTCACGGCTACGAGGTGATTATCATAGCTGACCACGGTAACGCCGACAACGCAACCAACGCCGACGGAACGCCAAACACGGCCCACTCGCTCAATCCCGTGCCTTTTGTCTATGTGACAGCCGACAAGAACGCCACGACAGCCAATGGCATACTTGCCGACGTGGCCCCGTCGATACTCCACATACTCGGTATGCCTCAGCCTGCCGAAATGACCGGCGCAGACCTTATAAAAGGCTGATAATCCGTTTATAAATACGGCAGCCCCCTGTTTTACCTCGGTAGAGCAGGGGGCTGCTGCGTGTTTTGTCTTAAATGTTGCGACAATTGGTGCTTTTTTCTTGCGGTGTTAACGTTGGTTTGCAGAAATTTCACTACCTCTGCACTCCAAATTCAGAAAGATATGTCATTGCACATAGCGTATAAACCAAATCTTACATATTACTAAACAATGAAACTTTCGTGCCTGAAGCAGGTGCTGGCTATGCCGGTGCTGCTTTTAACACTTGCCGGATGTATCGAAGAAGGTTACGACCTTACAGATATTGATACAACGAGCCGTTTTATGGTCAATGACCTCGTGATTCCGGTAAATCTTGATGCTATCACTCTGAAAAGCGTTATTGACATTGACGAAGACAGCAAAATCCAGATTTATACTACTGCCGACGGTCGCCGGTACTATGCCGTCAAAGAATCCGGCACTTTTACATCCGACCCCATAACTGTTGACGAGGTGGTATGTGCCGGTCCGATAATCGCGCCTAACACGATACAGATTGCTCGGTTGCCCGAAATATCGGGTGGCGCTGCGGCTATGTCGATGAGCTATAAAATAGATCCGTCCGAAAGCGAGTTCGTTTACGACATTGAGAATATCGACGAAGCTATCCGCTCGGTAAGCTCTATCAAGGTTAAGCCGATGCTATAGTGCTGTCGCTTTCGACACCCGACATGGGAGGCTCAGTGGCTTCGCTGACATTTGAAGACCTTAAAATATATATGCCCAAAGGACTTACGGCAACGGCTTCTGCCGGCGCATATGACCGCGCTACCGGCCTCCTTTCGATAGACAGGCTTGTTGCCCAGGGAGCCGAGGCCAAGGTCGTTGTCACTGTCACTGCTATCGATATGGCCGCCAACGGCTCGGTGCTGAACTACGAGAGCCATTCGCTGAATTATGGCGGTAAGATGGAGGTGCGTTCGGGCACGCTAACTGTTGTGACCACCGGCGGCGAACTGCCTGCGACTATTGACTTCACCACATCGTATGATTTTGCCGATATAGAAGCTACGGCGTTTTCGGGCGAGATAGAGTACAACCTTTCGGGTGTCGACGTGAACGATGTCGATCTCTCCGACCTGCCCGACTTTCTTGCAGGCGAAGGCACCGATATATCCCTTGTGAACCCGCAGATTTACCTCACGGTCAACAACCCTGTAGGCAACGACCGCCTCGACTGCCGCACGGGTCTTACCCTCTCGGCTATACGCAACTCGCAGGTATCTGCCACATATACAATCGATAATCCTTATTTCACAATCGGCTACGAAAAGGGCGAAGGTCCGTATTATTTCTGTCTTTCGCCTTCTAACCCTGCTGATGTTCTTCCCGGTTATCCCGTGAATGAGCTGAGCCACGTGGGATTCGGAGAACTTTCGGGCGTATTGTCCGGCGACGGTCTTCCTTCCAGCCTCGGCATACGCCTCAACGATCCCTGCATACCCACGCAGACAGTGGCAGACTTCGGTCTTGGCAAGGATATAGCAGGCGTTGACGGCTCTTATGAGTTTTTTGCTCCTCTGGCTCTTGAAGACGGCTCCACTATAATATATACTGATACGGAAGATGGTTGGAGCGACGAAAATGTGGACGCTATCACCATTGAGAAATTTGAAGTGAGCGCTACCGCCACCACCGACGTGCCTCTTGCTGTCAAACTCACGGCAAAGGTGCTCGGAAAAGACGGAAAGCCGATTGATGCAGAGCTCTCGTCGGTAGAACTGCCTGCAAATGCCAAGGACTTCCCGTTCACAATCGTTCTTGGGGAAGGCCAGACAGTGACCAATCTCGACGGTATCGCATTCACAGCCCACGTCAAGGCCGACGGCCAGACCGCGCTTTCGCCGGAGCAGAACATCGTGCTGAAGAATCTCAAAGCAAAGGTTTCCGGCTACTATACAAAAGAACTCTAACCTCCGAAACTGCAATCAGATGAACAACATATATATAAAGGGTGCCGCGCTCGCGCTTTGCTCCCTTGCCACGGTGGCGGCAGCCGCTCAGAACACATACTCAGGCTATTTTCTTGAGAATTACACCTATCGCAGCCAGATGAACCCGGCATTTGGCTCCGACCGCAACTATGTCGGTTTCCCCGGCCTCGGAAATATCAACATAGCCACTCGCGGCAACCTCCATACGTCGGCTGTGTTCTATAACCTTGACGGCCGCACGGTGCTGTTCACCAACCCCGGCGTGGGCATTGCCGAAGCCATGGGCAAATTCCACGACGACAACAGGATTCAGGCGAACCTGAAGCTGAACATACTTAACGCCGGCTTCAAGGCCTTCGGCGGATATAATACTGTTGGCATAAACGCAGTGGCCAATGTGGGCGCCGGCATACCCGGGTCTTTCTTCTCTCTTGCAAAAGAAGGTGTGGCCAACAAGACCTATGACATCAGCAACCTGCGCGCGCATGCCGATGCTTATGCCGAGGTGGCATTCAACCATTCCCGTGAGATAAAGCAGGTGAAAGGGCTGCGCGTGGGCGCTGCCGTCAAATTCCTTGTCGGTGCGGGCAATGTCGATGCTTATTTCAACGAGGCCGACCTCACCCTTGGTGAAAATAGCTGGACGGCTCGTACAAATGCTGACATCTATGCTTCGGTCAAAGGTCTTACGTATAGCCGGAGTACAAACGAGAATACGGGCCACGAATATGTTTCGGGCGCGGAGATGGGCACATACGGCCCTAATGGATTCGGTATGGCCTTCGACTTGGGCGCGGAATACGAATGGTCGGACTGGAATTTCTCGGCCGCCCTTATCGACCTCGGTTTTATATCGTGGGGCAACACACAGTGGGCCACAACCGGTGGCACAAAGACTGTGAATACAGATGCCTTTACATTCAATGTCGACGACGATGCCTCCAATTCGTTTGACAACGAGCTGGACCGTCTGCGCGACCAGTTCTCCGAACTTTACGAGCTTGAGGACAGGGGCGACAGCGGAAACCGTGCACGCATGCTCGGTGCGACTCTTAATCTTGCCGCACAGTACCGTCTGCCGATGTACAAAAAACTTTCCTTCGGTCTGCTTAATTCCACACGCATACAGGGAGCGTATACCTGGACCCAGTTCCGCCTTTCTGCCAATGTGGCTCCGGTGAAATGTTTCTCGGCTGGCGCTAACGTGGCCGTGGGAACTTTCGGCTGGTCTTTCGGCTGGGTTGCCAACGTGAAAGTGACAGGCTTCAATCTCTTCCTCGGCATGGACCACACACTCGGAAAACTTGCAAAGCCAGGAGTGCCGCTTAACTCGAATATGGCGGTCAACTTCGGTATCGATTTCCCCTTCTGATAAAAAAGCCATATAGCCGGTGGCCCGTACTTGTATGCGGCCACCGGCTTTTTTATTGAATAATCAGCAAGTTAACCGCTGTAGTCAAAAATCGGCGAAATTTTTTTGGAAAAAATGCTCAAAAAAATTTGCAAGGTTTGAAAAAACGCAGTAACTTTGCAGCGCAAAAGCAAAGAACAAGCTTCTTGCTGAGCAAAATTGCCTTGTGGTGTAATGGCAGCACGTCGGATTCTGGTTCCGCCTGTGGGAGTTCGAATCTCTCCAAGGCAACAAAAAGTGGAGCTTCCATAGCTCCACTTTTTTTATTTCTTTGTCGCTCTCTAAAAAAGATTTGGAGAATTGGCGGGAAAAGCGTACCTTTGCGCCGCAAAACAATACAAAACCAATTTACAAACAAACACTAAATGGCAACAAAAATTAGATTACAACGCCATGGTCGCAAGAACTATGCGTTCTATCCTATTGTCATCGCCGATAGCAGGGCACCACGAGATGGTAGATTTATTGAAAGGATAGGTTCTTATAATCCGAACACTAATCCTGCTACAATTACTCTTAACTTCGAACGGGCTTTGTATTGGGTGAATGTCGGTGCACAACCCACCGATACAGTACGCACAATCCTCTCCAACGAGGGCGTGCTTCTGATGAAGCATCTTCAGGGCGGTGTCGCCAAGGGTGCATTCGACCAGGCAGAGGCAGAACGTCGTTTCGCCGCTTGGAAAGCTAAAAAAGACGCAAAAGTAGCATCGCAGAAGTCTTCTATGGCTGACCGCGCAGAGCTCGAAGCAAAGCAGCGTCTTGAAGCAGAAGAAGCCAAGAACAAAGCTAAGGCAGAAGCCGTAGCCAAGAAGAAAGCAGAAGCAGCTGCGGCAGCCGCAGAAGCAGAAGCCGCTCCCGCCGAAGGCGAGGCTGAAGCTCCCGCTGCAGAATAATCTGCAATCCGACTTCTTCACCAATAATACCCAAAGGGTGTGCCCCGCCGATTTTGGCCGGCACGCCCTTTGCGCTTTATCTCCCCTTTCACAGCCTTGCCGCAGGGGCAGGCAAACATAGTCTAATTTGCTAACATGAAGAAATTTACCGAATATTCATCATTCAATCTTTCCGAGCTTAACAAGGAAATGCTCGAAAGATGGCGCGAAGCCGGGCTTTTCGCCAAGAGCGTGGCTCTTCGCGAGGGCGCACCGTCGTTCGTGTTCTACGAAGGCCCGCCTTCGGCAAACGGCATGCCGGGCATACACCATGTGATGGCCCGCACCATCAAGGACCTTTTCTGCCGCTACAAAACCATGAAAGGTTTCCACGTGAAGCGCAAGGCCGGCTGGGACACCCACGGACTGCCTGTGGAGCTTGGCGTTGAGCGTTCGCTCGGCATTACCAAAGAGGATATCGGTAAGAAAATATCTGTCGACGAATACAATGCGGCGTGCCGTCGCGAGGTGATGAAGTATACCCGCGAGTGGGAAACCCTCACCGACACGATGGGCTATTGGGTCGATATGGCCGATCCGTACATAACCTACGACAATCGTTATATCGAGAGTGTGTGGTGGCTCCTTTCGCAGCTTTATGGCAAGAACCTGCTCTATAAGGGCTATACCATACAGCCTTATTCGCCGGCCGCCGGTACTGGCCTTAGCTCGCACGAGCTTAACCAGCCCGGATGCTATCGCGATGTAAAGGACACCACGTGCACGGCCCAGTTCGAGCTTGTAGATCCTATTGAGCCTATGCAGGGCTGGGGCAAGGCGTGCATGCTTGCATGGACCACCACTCCGTGGACACTGCCGTCGAATACGGCGCTTGCCGTGGGGCCGTCTATCCGCTATGTCGTGGCACGCACTTTCAATCCTTATTCGGGAGAGAAAATCACCGTGACAGTGGCAGAGGATCTTGCTGATGCCGTTCTCGGAGCGAAAGGCCGCGATGCCTCTCTTGAAGAATACAATGCTGGCGACAAAATCGTGCCTTGGCAGGTTGTGGCCACTCTCGAAGGGCGCGAGCTGGTAGGAATGCACTACCGCCAGCTTCTTCCGTGGGTCAACCCCGGCGAGGGCGCTTTCCGCGTGATTCCCGGTGATTATGTGACCACTGAAGACGGTACAGGTATCGTGCATATAGCAGGTACGTTCGGTGCGGACGACCTCAGGGTGTCGAAAGCTGCCGGGGTGCCGCCTCTGCATCTTATCGACCGTGACGGCAAACTGCGTCCGATGGTAGACCTTACAGGACGTTTCTATCGCATAGAGGATCTCGACCCGGCTTTTGTTGCCGAAATGGTTGACGTCGATGCTTATTCGCGCTGGGCCGGCAAGTATGTGAAGAACGACTATAATGCCGAAGCCAAGCCCGGTGATGAAACTCTCGACATAGAGATTTGCATGGAGCTTAAGATGACAGGAAAGGTATTCCGCATCGAGAAGCACGTGCACAATTATCCGCATTGCTGGCGTACCGACAAACCGGTGCTTTACTATCCGCTGGACAGCTGGTTTGTGCGTTCCACAGCCATGCGCGACGAACTTATAGAGAACAACAGTCTGATCAAGTGGAAACCTGCCTCCACAGGCTCGGGCCGCTTCGGCAAATGGCTTGAGAATTTGCAGGACTGGAACCTCTCGCGCAGCCGTTTCTGGGGCACTCCGCTGCCGATATGGCGTACTGAGAACGGTGCCGAGGAGATGTGCATCGACAGCGTGGCCACGCTGTATGCCGAGATAGAGAAGGCTGTGGCTGCCGGCATTATGGCGTCGAATCCTTTTGCCGACAAAGGATTCGTGCCGGGCGATTATTCTGCCGAAAACTACGAGAAAATCGATTTGCACCGTCCCTATGTCGACGACATAGTGCTTGTGTCCCCGACGGGCAAGCCCATGTATCGCGAAACAGACCTCATCGACGTGTGGTTCGACAGCGGTTCGATGCCCTATGCCCAGATTCACTATCCGTTTGAGAATAAAGACGCTTTCGACAACGGCGAGCTGTTCCCTGCCGACTTCATAGCCGAAGGTGTCGACCAGACACGCGGCTGGTTCTTCACCCTGCATGCCATAGGCACGATGGTGTTTGGCTCACCGGCATTCAAGGCTGTGGTTTCCAACGGTCTTGTGCTTGACAAGAATGGCGAGAAGATGAGCAAGCGCAAAGGCAATGCTGTGGATCCGTTTGAAACAATCGAGAAATTCGGCTCAGACCCCTTGCGCTGGTACATGATATGGAGCTCTTCGCCGTGGGATAACCTTAAGTACGACCACGACGGCGTTGCAGAGGTATCGCGCAAGTTCTTCTCCACCTTGTCGAACACATACAACTTCTTCGCGATGTATGCCAATGTCGACGGCTTTACCGGCGACGAACCACAGATACCCTTGGCAGAGCGTCCCGAAATAGACCGCTGGATACTTTCGCTGCTCAACACACTTGTGAAGACAGTTACGGAAGAATTCGACGACTACGAGCCTACACGTGCCACACGCGCCGTACATGAGTTCGTGCTTGACAAACTCTCCAACTGGTATGTGCGCCTGAACCGCAAACGTTTCTGGAGCCGAGGGCTTGAACGCGACAAACTCGCCGCTTACCAGACTCTTTACACCTGCCTGCTCACAGTGTCGAAGCTTATGGCTCCTGTGGCACCTTTCTTCAGCGATCGCCTCTTCCGCGACCTTACTGCGGGAGTGGGAACTGTGGAGTCTGTGCATCTGGCTGATTTCCCCGTGTGCGACGATTCGGCTGTGGATGCCGCCCTTGAGCAACGTATGGACATAGCTCAGCGTCTTACATCGCTCGTGCTTTCTCTGCGCAAGAAAGCCAACATAAAGGTGCGTCAGCCGCTTGCCAAAATCCTCGTTCCGGCATCGGATTCGGTTACTGCCGAGGTAGTGGATGCTATCGCAGGAATAGTGAAGGCAGAGGTAAATGTGAAAGACCTTAAGCTCGTTGCCTCCGACAACGAAGTGTTCGTGAAACGCGTGGATCCCGACTTCAAGCGCCTCGGCCCGAAGATGGGCAAGCTTATGAAGCAGGCTGCGGCAGCGATAAAGGCTCTCGACGCGTCGAGCATATCGGACCTTGAAAAGAACGGTATGATAAGCATCGACCTTGACGGTACCTCTGTCGATATCGAGCTTGCCGACGTGAAAGTGATTTCCGAGGATATCCCCGGCTGGCTTGTGGCCAACGAAGGCGACCTCACGGTGGCTCTTGACATCGATGTCACGCCCGAGCTTATGCGCGAAGGTCTTGCCCGCGAAATCATCAACCGCGTGCAGAACATTCGCAAGAGCCGTGGCTACGACATCACCGACCATATCAATCTGCTCTTTGTGCCAAGTCCTGAAATCGAAGAGGTGCTTGCCGGATTCGGCGGCTACATCGGAGCGCAGGTACTTGCCGATTCTATAACCACAGGCGAACCTTCCGACCCCAACTCTGTCGAGATACTCGACCTCGACGAGATCAAGTTCGGGGTAGTGGTCACTCCTGCATAACGTATATGTAGGGCGGGAGGCCGGAAAGGCCTCCCGCCCCTAATTATCACCTCCTAATCCAACCATGAGCGAACAATTAAGATATACCGACGAAGAGCTGGAGGAATTCCGCCAGCTTATTCTTGCCAAAATAGAGAGCGCCACCTCGCTTTACGAGGAACTGTGCGCTTCTTTGCGTAATAACGACGGAAACGATACTGCCGACACGTCGCCCACATTCAAGGTTCTTGAAGAGGGTGCGAGCACACTCGAACGCGAGGCCAACGCCCGTCTTGCCGAGCGCCAGCGCCAGTTTATCAGTCATCTGCGTGCGGCTCTTGTGCGTATTGATAACAAAACATATGGCATCTGCCGTGCCACGGGCAAGCTTATACCGAAGGAGCGTCTTCGCGCTGTGCCCCACGCAACACTCTGTGTAGAAGCCAAAAACAATCCCAATCATTAGTAAATGCACCAAAGCAAAAGCCGCAGACTCCTTCTGCTCGCAACTATTGTAGCCGCGCTGGTCGTTATTTTCGACCAGATACTCAAGTTCTATATCAAGACTCACTTTTATCTCGGCGAGGACGTCGAGGTGCTGTCGTTTTTCCATATCAGATTCATACAGAACAACGGTATGGCCTTCGGCATAGAGCTTGGAAGCAAGTTGTTCCTTACACTTTTCAGGATTATCCTGGTATGCTTCCTCGGGTGGTATATAGCGCGTCTTGCAAAGTTAGCGCGTGTGCCGGCAGGGTATATGGTGGCTGTGGCTCTTGTGGCGTCGGGGGCATTCGGTAACATTATCGACTGTGTGGCCTATGGCGAGATTTTCAGCAATCCGTATCCGCCAGAAGTAGCTGCCATCGTGCCGTGGGGCAGTGGCTACGGCGGTCTTTTCCATGGCCTTGTGGTGGATATGATCTATTTCCCGCTGTTTTCGTTCACATGGCCGGAGTGGATGCCTCTGTGCGGAGGCCGGGTGTTTTCGTTTTTCGACCCGGTGTTCAATATCGCCGATGCCGCCATTACCATAGGCATGGGTATGATAATATTCTTCTATGCCAAGTATCTCGGCTCAGAATATATCAAAAATGAACAGGACAAGGGCAAGAAAGCTTAAGGTAGCCGCAGCTTTGGCCGTGCTGGCGCTTTCGGCCTGCTCCAAGGTGCCTTCGGGGGTGATAGCTCCCGAAGAAATGGCGCAGTTGCTCGCCGATATCCATACAGGTGAGTCGGTGATAGACATGAACCGAATGGAGTTCTCGAGCGATTCCGCCAAGCAGGCCTACAAGCAGAGTGTATATGCCCGCCATGGTGTCACTGCAGAGCAGGTAGACAGTTCGTTCGGGTGGTACGGGCGCAACATTTCCCAGTATATGGAGGTGTATGACCGTACAATCGAGATACTCGACAGACGTCTGATAGAAACCGGCAACCGCATTGCGGCCGATGCCGCCCTTTCGATAGCGGGCGACTCTGTTGACGTGTGGCCTAATCCACGATTCATCACATTCAACAGCCATATGCCGTCGCGTTTTGCCACATTCTCTTTTGCGGCAGACGAGAACTGGGAGCCCGGCGACTCATACACATGGAGAGCCAAGTTTTTCAACCATGCGCTTGATTCCCGGTGGACTATCGCGGTGGAATATACCGACGGCTCGGTGGAATATATAGCTCGCAAATTCTCAGGCGATGGCTGGAACCAGTTGGTGATACATACTGATTCCACGCTTACGGCGCGGCGAGTGTTCGGATTTTTTGAAGGAGAAGGCAGGTCCGGCACAGACCTCAGGCTCGACAGTATAGAGATGGTGCGAAAGCGTCTTAACCCTGAAAAATACGCGGGGCGCCACATTGTGCGCAAGATACGTAAGTTCAACGATGAAGAAAGCTCCGATTCGATATCTGGCCAGAACCGTTGAGTACGCTGGGGAAAAGCGCGCTTTGTCCGTTGCCACGATTTATTGCAAGGAAGATGGCGAATGGAGTGTAGACATTGCGCCTTTTGAACGCGAAGCGCACTCCACAGCCTACCACGGCGGGACGCTTCGCATAGAGCTGCGTGGCCGCGAAATGCCTTTGATTGAGCTGCTGCCGTGAGCGCGCGTGGCTGCCGAGCAATTTTTTGAGCATTGCAGCGTTATCATTATATGTTGAAGCGCTTATACTTAGTTCTGATTATATATACTCTTTCCGCTGTTTTTATCGAGGCAAAAGGCCCGGTGAAGATTAGCGGCGTCGTTACCGACAGCGAGAATGAACCGCTCGAATTTGTAACAGTAAAGATTAAAGGCACGGCAATCGGGACGATTACCGAGGCCGGAGGTCGATACAGCTTGACTGCTCCAGAAGCGGATACCATAAGGGTGATTTTTTCCTGCATTGGCTTTGAAGAATCCAAGCGCAGGCTTATCGATGCTTCAGGCGAGGTGACGCTCAACGTGAAGATGAGTCCGGCGAGCTATGCCCTTGGCGGCATCGAGGTGAGCGACTACCGAAAACAGACCTCGGGTATGCAGACGATAGACAACGGGTCGTACCGTTTGTCGCCCGATGTGAGCGGAGGCAGCGTGGAGTCGCTTCTGACCACGATGGCCGGTGTGAGTGCAGCCAACGAAATGAGCAACAGCTACAGTGTGCGCGGCGGCTCTTACGATGAGAACAGCGTGTACATAAACGGGATAGAGGTATACCGCCCGCAGCTCGTGAGCAGCGGGCAGCAGGAAGGCCTGAGCATTATAAATCCTGATATGGTGGGCGCGATCGGTTTCTCAACGGGCGGGTTTGATGCCTCGTATGCCGACAGAATGAGCAGCGTTCTCGACATCGCATATCGGCAGCCGGAGGCTTTCGAAGGCTCCGTGGCGGTGTCGCTTATGGGGGCGAGCGCTGCCATAGGTTCGAGTTCGCGCAATTTTTCGCAGCTGCACGGCATACGCTACAAGCAGAATGCCTCTTTGCTCGGCTCGCTTGAGGAAAAGGGCGATTACGACCCGCGTTTTTTTGATTGTCAGACCTCGATGACATATGTCTTTTCGCCGAAGGTAAAGTTGTCGGTGCTTGGCAATGTGGCTGTGAATAATTACAAATTCATACCGCACACGCGCACTACCAAGTTCGGCACTTCCACAGACGCCAAAGAGTTTACGGTGTATTTCGACGGTATGGAAAAAGACCGGTTTGAAACCTATTTCGGTGCCGCCACTTTGAGCTATAAGCCGTCTAAAAAGACAGAGTTTGCCTTGCAGGCTTCTGGATTCTTCACCAATGAGCTTGTGAGCTATGATATCTCTGGAGAGTACTGGCTCGACCAGGCCGGTGCCGGAGATGCCGACAACGGAGGCGTGGGCGGAGAGCTTGGCGTGGGACGCTACCACGAGCATGCCCGCAACCGGTTTAAGGCCTCGGTGGTGGATATTGCTCTGAAAGGCGCCACCGGCATACGCGGCCATAATCTCAACTACGGCTTGGGCTTCAAGCATGAAACCGTGTTCGACCGTGCCCGCGAGTGGGAGCTTCGCGATTCGGCCGGCTTTTCCCTGCCTGCCGACCCCTATGCCGTAAGGGTGATTTATAATCTCAGCTCCCGTAATGACTTGGCTTCAAATCGTTTTTCGGCATTTGTCCGCGACAGCTACAGGTTTGAAAGCTCGGCGGGTTTCTTCAATATCGATGCCGGTGTGCGATTTTCGTACTGGGACTACAACAAGGAGTTCCTCGTAAGTCCGCGTGCGAGCGTAGGCTTTGTGCCGCAGAGTATGCCCCGACTTGCATTGCGCTTTGCCACAGGACTTTATTATCAGACTCCGTTCTTTAAGGAATTGCGTCTTCCGCATACTGATGCCGAGGGCAACGAGATAATAACCCTCAACTCGTCGATAAAGTCGCAGCGTTCCTTCCAGCTTATACTCGGGGCAGACTACACGTTCCGGGCATTCGGACGGCCTTTCAAACTTTCCGGCGAGGCTTACTATAAGGCCCTGAGCAATCTGATTCCATATGAGATCGATAATCTGAAAATTGTGTATGCCGGCCAAAATCTGAGCAAGGGATTCGCCTCGGGTATTGATTTCAAGTTGTTCGGGCAGTTTGTGCCGGGAACGGATTCGTGGCTCAGTTTTTCGCTAATGAAGACGCAGGAGGATATAGGCGGCATCAAGGTCCCACGGCCTACCGACAGGCGTTATTCTTTCGCATTGTTCTTTACTGATTATTTCCCCAAGCTGCCAAAGCTTAAATTTAATCTCAGGGGCGTGCTGTCCGACGGCCTACCGATGACAGCTCCGCACGAGAGCCGCGACAAGGGCTATTTCCGCGCGCCGGCTTACAAGCGTGTCGATGTCGGTCTTGCCTACGGACTTGTCGTGCCTGATGCCTCAGGTGTGAGGCGCTCGGGCTTTCTGCGCCATTTCAAGAGCGTGTGGCTGGGGGTAGATGTTTTCAACCTCTTAGGTATCAGCAATGTTGGCAGCTATTATTGGGTGACAGATGTGAACGACATACAGTATGCCGTGCCCAACTATCTCACGGGTCGGCAGTTCAATGTGCGCCTGTCAGTCGAGTTCTGATATATAGAATCCGTCGACTTTTATTTTTCCTGCTTCGGCAAGCTGCCTTATGCGTTCGGCCACTTCTTTGGCGTGGTGCGGAAAGTGAGGTTGCAGAGAGCGTGTGTCGAGCTTTTTGTACGGTGCTATCATACTGAAGAATTCCTTCAGTCGTTCGTCGAAAGCCTCCGGGTCGAATGCCCGTATGCCTTTCTTTGCCCGGCATACGTCGCACCGGCCGCAGTCGGCGGCGTCTTTTTCGCCAAAATATGACAGCATGCGGCTTACCCGGCACGAATCGGAGCCGTATATGAAATCCTTCATTGCCTCGAGCCTTGTTTTCATAGCTTCGCGACGGTCCTCGTATACACTTTTATCGATTATGAGCTGTGAGCCTGCGACCCTGTTGATGGTCTGGTAGAGGTAGGGGGTGCGCTTGCGCGGAATATAGCCGACTACGTGGCTTCGCCGCAGCTCTATAAGCGTCTGATACACTTCGTCGGTGCGCAGTGAGCACCTTCGAGCAAGCATATCTTCGTCGATAAATACATAATCGGCAAACAATCCCGGGTAATTCCGTAGCAGAGTTTGGATAATTTCCTCTGTGCGCGGGTCGGAGTGCATGGAGTATAACTCTTCGCGGGTGCATACAAACATCAGTCGCGAGCGCGTGTCCATCTCTTCGGTGTATACGAAGTATCCCGAGCGCTCCAGTATGGCTATTGCACCGGCTACCTGCCTTGGAGGAAGGCGGTATTTTTCGCACATTTCGTCGGGGCGGAATTCATAGATTTGCCCGAATCCCTCGCCCATGCTTATGCCGAGGTAGCGGCAAATCTCGTCGTATGTTCGGGCTATAAATTCTCGCGGAGGGAAGGCCTCGGCGAGTCGTTTGCCGAAAGTGGCTTTGTCGCGCTCGGTGGCGAGAAGTACAGCGAACGACGGTTTGCCGTCGCGACCGGCACGTCCTGCTTCCTGATAGTATTCCTCGAGTGTGGAGGGAGGGTCGAAATGTATCACGAGCCTAACGTCAGCCTTGTCGATTCCCATTCCGAAAGCCGTTGTGGCCACCATTACCCGCACCGCGCCTGAATGCCACTCCTCTTGGCGCTCAGTCTTTTCTCTTAATTCAAGGCCGGCGTGGTAGTAGGTGGATTGTATCGAGGCTCCGGCCAGATAGTCGGAAATTTCTTTGCAGCGTTTGCGTGAGCGCACATACACAATGGCCGAGCCGGAAGTCGAGGTGAGGATTCTGAGAAGTTTGTCGAGCTTGCTCTCGCATATTCTTACCAAAAATGAAAGATTATCGCGCGAAAAACTTCGGGAGTAAATCGCCGGCGAGCGCATTTCGAGTTTGTCGGCGATGTCTGCAACAACCTGAGGCGTCGCCGATGCGGTGAGGGCGAGGAACGGCACTTCCGGGAAGCGTTCGCGCAGTGCTGACAATGCGAGGTAAGACGGTCGGAAGTCGTAGCCCCACTGCGATATGCAATGAGCCTCGTCGGCTACGAACATTGCCACGTTCCACGCGTCCATGCGCGCTATGAAATTGTCGCGTTGCAGCCGTTCCGGGGCGAGGTAGAGCAGTTTGATGCGTCCTTGGCGCAGCCGTTCGTAGGCGTAGTCGGCCTCGGCGCGAGTCATTCCGCCGTATATGCATGCTGCAGGAACCCTGCGTTTTTTAAGATTGTCCACTTGGTCCTTCATCAGGGAGATAAGCGGCGTTATCACCACTGTGAGGCCGTCGAGTACGAGCGAAGGGACTTGGAATGTGAGCGATTTGCCGCCCCCTGTGGGCAGCAGCCCTATGGTGTCGCGGCCTGATAGCACGCTTTGTATTATGTCTTCCTGCAAGGGGCGGAAATTATCATAGCCCCAGTATTTTTTCAGGACGGAATGTATGTCGGCATCGTCGGCCTGATAGCTGTCGTTGTCGCTGTAATCATCTGAAAAATCGTAGTATCCTTCTGGACAATCCATTATTCGAGGTCGGCGCGTATCTGCTTCACGAGGAGTTGCAGGGTAGACGAGGCGTTCTGGTGTTTGTTTTCCTCGATAGTGTAGCAGATGTTGAACGGACGTCCTGAGTGTATGTGGTCGAAGTACGAGGCCATGTTGAACGCAATGCCGTTGACCACGCGTCCGGAGGTGTCGTCGACAAGTTCGAGCTTTATATGCTCCAAATTGCGTCCCACGAGCTTGCTCGTGCCGAAGTCTTTCACGCGGCGTGTGCAGAAAGTGGGTTTGCGGTTTCCGGGGCCGAAAGGATTGAACAGTCTGAGCGTGGAAACGAACTCCGGCGTTATTTCCGAGAAGGTGAGGAAGGCGTCGATGTCGATTTGCGGGGTAAGCTGCTCCGGCAGTATGTTGGCTGACACGTATTCTTCAAAGCGCCGTGTAAATTCTGCTATGTTCTCCTCCTTCATGGACAGGCCGACAGCGTATGCGTGGCCGCCGAAATTTTCCAGCAGGTCGCGGGTTGATTCCACGGCTTTGTATATGTCGAAGCCCTGCACCGAGCGCGAGGAGCCTGTGGCAAGTCCGTTGGATAGCGTCAGCACCACCGAGGGCTTATAGTACAGCTCTGTAAGTCGCGATGCCACGATGCCTATGATTCCCTTGTGCCAGTCCTTGTTGTAGATTACAATCGATTTTTTGGGAGAGTGCATCTCGCCACGGCCTTCGAGAATTGTGTTGGCTTCTTCGGTTATTCGCTTGTCGAGCTCCTTGCGGTCTTTGTTGTACTGGTCTATCTCGATGCTTTTGCGGGCGGCTTCCTTGGCATCGCGGGCAACGAGCAGTTCCACGGCTTCGCTGCCGCTCTGCATGCGTCCGGAGGCGTTTATCCGCGGTCCTATTTTGAATACGACGTCGCTTATGCTTATCTCCTTGCCGCCGAGTCCGCAGGTTCGTATTATGGCTCTCAGTCCGAGATTTGGGTTGGAGTTAAGGCGTTTCAGCCCCATGTACGCCATAGTTCGGTTCTCGTCGATCATCGGAACAATGTCGGCGGCTATGCTCACGGCCACGAGGTCGAGCATGCTCTCAAGTTCGGCTGTGGCTATGCCGTTGCTTATAGAGAACGCCTGCATCAGCTTGTAGCCCACGCCGCAGCCTGAAAGATGCGGGCAGGGGTATGTGGAGCCTTCGAGCTTGGGATTGAGTATGGCTACCGCAGGTGGAAGCTCGGCGTCCGGCACATGGTGGTCGCATATTATGAAATCGATGCCGCGTTCGGCTGCATAGCGTATTTCGTCGATGGCCTTTATTCCGCAGTCGAGAATTATTACGAGCTTTATGCCGCGTTCGGCCACATCGTCTATGCTTTTGCGGGATATGCCGTAGCCTTCCTCGTAGCGGGTGGGGATATAGTATTCGAGCTCGGAGTAAAAATTCTGCAGATAGCGGTACACAAGGGCCACGGCCGTGGTGCCGTCCACATCGTAGTCGCCATATACGAGGATTTTTTCTTTAGAGCCCATCGCACGGTTCAGCCGCTCGACGGCTTTGTCCATGTCGGGCATTAGGAAGGGATCGTGAAGGTCGCGCAGAGAGGGGTGGAAAAACTTCTCGGCTGCTGCTATTGTCGTTATACCCCTTTGTACCAACAGGTCGCTAATCGGCGAGCAGTTGGCAAAACGGCGCGCAAGCTCTGCCCCGAGCCGTTGTTCCTCGGACGATAGTGTGGGGAAGTTCCATTTTCGTGTCATTATGCTGTGCGCGGTTTTCTGCAAAAATACAAAAAAACGGCAACACCGAAGTGCTGCCGAGTGTTAAAAGAGTGAAATTGGCTTGCTGTTATTCGCCGAGGAGCACTTTGGCGCCGAGCGGGCTCAGGTAGTTGTTTACCGAGTACGGTTCCACCGGTATGCTAATGCGTCCTTGCGCGTAGCTTGCCACCTCGTATGGCTGGTATACGAATACTATTTCACCGTTGGCGTTGAGATAGAAATTGTTGCCGCTTGGCAACTCGTTGACGTTGGTTTCTCCGATATAGCCTTTCATCGAATTGGCCCGGTTGCGCAGTATGGCCGGCAGGGCTGCGAGGCCTTCCTGCGTGAACAGCTCGTCGAGTGTCACCACTTTTCCGGCAGTGGCCGAGTATGTGACGTATTGGGTGGTGTACATGCCATGGGCCGCGCGCGGGTAGTAGGCCGAAAGGGTTACTCCGTATGATATATATTCGGAGGTGAGCGCTGCCACGTCGCCTTTCACTCCCACGAACCCGTCGTAGTTATTCAGGGAAGCCTTTGAGGAAGCGAGGCTGTCGGCCGTGGCTTCCGTGACATCAAGCGCGGCGGGGGTGTAGCCCATATCCTCGCATTTGTTTAGGAAATAGGACTCTATGGCCGTTGATGCGTCGGGAGTTATGGTGTCGAAGGCTATGCGGAATATGCTGTCGCGAAATGCCTTGATGCCCTGGCCGAGGTATTCTGTCGGAAGGACGAGTTCTGCCTTGCAGCCTGCCGAAAGGTCTGTTTCATTGTCGAAATCGCTTGCTGAATTTTCAAGCGTGTAGGCTTTTTCTATATCTATGCGTTCGAAGCAAATACCCATGTCTTTTGCTGCTTTGGACTTGGGTGTGCCGTCGCAGCCTTGCAGCATGGCGCCTCCGACTAAAAGAGCCGGGATAAGTGTTTTAATAGACAGTGTGATAGCTTTCATTTTTATAATTGTTTTATGTCTGCAATAACGTTGCATTGCTTGTATTTGTTGCAATGACGTATGCAAAATTAGCAAATAATTTATATGTATGGCGCTTTGGTAAAAGATTTGCTTATGTCTGAAAAAATGACTACCTTTGTATGCTTTAAATAGAACGTACAAGTATTAAATATGGCAGAACATAACGAGGAGTACAGCGCCAGTAATATCCAAGTGCTTGAGGGCCTTGAGGCCGTCCGCAAGCGCCCTGCGATGTACATAGGCGACATCTCCGAAAAGGGTTTGCACCATCTTGTGTATGAAGTGGTGGACAACTCTATCGACGAAGCCCTTGCCGGCTTTGCCTCCGATATTCAGGTAATTATAAACGAGGATAATTCGATAACCGTTATCGACAACGGTCGTGGTATTCCTGTCGATATGCACGAGAAGGAGCACAAAAGTGCTCTCGAAGTGGTGCTGACCGTGCTGCATGCCGGCGGTAAGTTCGACAAGGGTTCATACAAGGTGTCGGGCGGTCTGCATGGCGTGGGCGTGTCGTGTGTGAACGCGCTGTCCACATATCTGCGTGCCGAAGTTCGCAGGGGCGGCAAGATTTACGCTCAGGAATACAGCTGCGGCAAGCCCACCACCACTGTCGATGTGATAGGGGAGTGCTCCGAAACAGGTACTTCGGTGACATTCAAGCCTGACGGCAGCATCTTCACCACCACTGTCTACAGCTATTCGATACTTGCCAACCGTCTTCGCGACCTCGCTTTCCTTAATTCGGGGATATCGCTCCACCTTACGGATATGCGCGAGCTTGATGCCGAAGGCAAGCCCCGCAGCGAAACATTCCGCAGCGAAACAGGCCTGCGCGAGTTCGTGCAGTATATCGACTCCAACAAGGAATCGCTGATAAACGATGTAATCGACCTTACGACCGAGAAACAGGGTATACCCGTGGAGGTGGCGCTTACGTACAACACCACATCTAACGAGAATATCTACTCCTTTGTAAACAATATCAACACCATCGAGGGCGGCACGCACCTTACCGGCTTCCGTCGCGGCCTTACTTCGACACTTAAGAAGTATGCCGAGGACAACAACCTGTTGAAGAACGCCAAGGTGGAGATTGCCAGCGATGACTTCCGCGACGGTCTTACCGCCGTGATTTCCGTAAAGGTGATGGAGCCGCAGTTTGAAGGCCAGACAAAGACCAAGCTCGGTAACAACGAGGTGATAGGCGCCGTGCAGACATCGGTAAGCGAGGCTCTGCGCAATTATCTCGAGGAACACCCGAAGGAGGCCAAGGTGATAGTGGAGAAGGTGGTTCTTGCCGCCCAGGCTCGCCACGCTGCTCTCGCTGCCCGCCAGAAGGTGCTGCGCAAGTCGCCGCTTTTCGGCGCGGGACTTCCCGGCAAGCTCACTGACTGTTCCAGCCGCACGGCTGAAGACTGCGAGATATTCCTTGTCGAAGGTGACTCGGCAGGCGGTACGGCCAAGCAGGCACGCGACCGCCGCTTTCAGGCCGTTCTGCCTCTGCGAGGCAAGATCCTGAATGTGGAGAAGGCGATGGACCACCGCATATTCGACAATCAGGAAATAACCAGCCTTTTCCGGGCATTGCGAGTGTCGATAGGCACAGAGGACGACCCCAAGGCGCCCAACCTCTCCAAGCTCGCCTACCACAAGGTGATAATTATGACTGATGCCGACGTCGACGGCGCGCACATTGCCACGCTGTTGATGACATTCTTCTTCAGGCGTATGCGTCCGCTTATCGAGCAAGGCTACCTCTACCTCGCTTCGCCGCCACTCTACAAGTGCAAGATGGGCAAGAACGAGGAATATTGCTGGAACGATATGCAGGTGCAGCAGTTCATAGCCCGTTTCGGCGAGCGAACCAACGTGCAGCGCTACAAAGGTCTTGGCGAGATGAGCGACGAAGAGCTGCGCACCACCACCATGGGACCTGAACACCGAATCCTCAAGCAGGTGCGGATAAGCGATGCCGCCGAAGCCGACCGTGTGTTCTCGATGCTGATGGGCGAGGACGTGGCTCCACGACGCGATTTTATAGAAGCAAACGCAACTTACGCTACAATCGATGCGTAATTGCTGAACGATAAGCCCCGCGGATATGTTTATATTGATATCCGCGGGGTATTTTTAGAGGGTGTTTAATAATATCTGTTAAAGCACAGGCCAAAAAGTTTGAGATGGATTTATTACTGAGCCGAAAGAGCATAGCGGTGGCTATGTGACTGAGGCGAAGGGATAAAGACACTCAAAATTTTTGGAGGCGAAGCCTTTGATGCCCCTTCGGCAGATATTATCCGATGGTTCGGTGGAGGGTAAATTTAACAATAGTGCCGTCTTGGCGTCTTTTTGTTAACCTGCCCATTACTCATCGGTCACATAGCCACCGCTATGCTCCCTCTTCCTAATGAACAGTTTAAACAAAAATACACCAACCTGTGCTTTAACAGATATTATTAAACACCCTCTTAGACTCTGCAACTCATCACTATATGGCAAAGACAAAAAACACATCTCGAAACAGCCGTCAGCTAAAGGCCGACGTCGACAATTACATAGCAGGCCGTAAAAACGAAACATTTAACTACAGGCAGGTTTCGCACGCCATAGGGCAGGATACTCCTGCCGCGCAGAGGACTGTCGCTCTTTATCTGGCCGAACTCGCCTTTGACGGCGAGCTTATAGAAACAGCTCCGGGCAAGTACAAGTCGCCGCAGCGCACAGTAAAGGCCGAAGGCGTTTTTGTGCGCCGCAGCAACGGAAAGAACGGCGTGATAACCGACGACGGCGAAGAGCTATTCGTGGCAGAACGCAACTCCATGCACGCCCTTAACGGCGACCGCGTGGCAGTGGCCATAGCCGCGAGGGTGAAAGGCCGCGAGCCGGAGGCGGAAGTGACTGAGATTATAGAAAAAAAGGAACAGACCTTTATCGGCACGCTGAAAGTGGACAAGCGCGTGGCCTTCATGGTTACCGATTCTAAATTCCTTGCTGCCGACATATACATACCGCGCACCAAGCTTAAAGGCGGTAAAAACGGCGACAAGGCTATTGTCCGCATCACCAACTGGCCCGACGAGGCCAAGAATCCTCAGGGAGAGGTAGTAGACATACTCGGAGAAACGGGAAAGAACGATACCGAGATGCACGCCATTCTCGCAGAGTTCGGGCTGCCGTACCGATATCCTGAATCGGTAGAAAAGGCTGCCGAAAAAATTGACGCGGGAATAACACCCGAAGTGATAGCCGCGCGCGATGATATGCGCGATGTCGTTACCTTTACCATAGACCCGCGCGATGCCAAGGACTTTGATGACGCTCTTTCGGTGCGTCGTCTTGCGAATGGCAATTACGAGATAGGCGTCCACATTGCCGACGTCACGCACTATGTGCAGCCCGACACGCCTCTCGACCGCGAGGCCCGCGACCGTGCCACGAGCGTGTATCTGGTAGACCGCGTGGTGCCCATGCTGCCCGAACATCTGAGCAACGGTATATGCTCTTTGCGCCCCGACGAGGACAAGCTTACCTTCTCCTGCGTTTTTGAAATGGACGACAACGCCCGTGTGCAGGCATCGCGCATAGTGCGCACGGTTACACGGAGCAACCGCCGTTTTACCTACGAGGAAGCGCAGGAAATTATCGAAACAGGCAAGGGTGATTTTTCCGAAGAGGTGTTGCTGCTTGACCGACTCGCCAAAAAACTGCGCGAGGCACGATATGACAATGGCTCTGTTGATTTCGACCGCGCCGAGGTTCGCTTCGAGATAGACGAAACGGGACACCCGGTGTCGGTATTCTTCAAGGAATCCAAAGACGCCAACAAGCTGATCGAGGAGTTTATGCTCCTTGCCAACAAGACCGTGGCTGCCGCCATAGGCATAGTGCCCAAGCGTAAGAAAGCCAAGGCGTTTGTATATCGAGTGCACGATGTTCCCGATGCCGAGCGTCTGTCGAATCTCGCCGAGCTTTCGCGTGTGTTCGGCTATAAGTTGAAGACTACAGGCACGCCGAGGGATATCAACCGTTCGCTCAACAAGATGCTTAAGGACATCAAAGGCAAGGGAGAGGAAAACCTGCTGGGAACCCTCGCTATCCGCTCGATGGCAAAGGCTATATACACAACCACCAATATCGGACACTACGGGCTCGGATTCGAGTATTATACCCATTTCACATCGCCGATACGCCGCTATCCCGATATGATGGTACACAGGCTGCTCGAGCGCTATCTTTCCGGGGGCCGTAGCGTGAATCTTCAGAAACTTGAGGAACAATGCAAGCATTCGTCCGATATGGAGCAGCTTGCGGCAAACGCCGAGCGTGCCTCCATCAAGTACAAGGCCGTTGAATATATGGCCGATCACCTCGGAGAGGTGTTTTCGGGCGTTATATCGGGCGTGACCGAGTGGGGCCTCTATGTGGAGCTTGACGACAACAAGTGCGAAGGTCTTGTGCCGATGCGTGACCTCGCTGATGATTTCTACGATTTCGACGACCGCAACTACTGTCTGGTGGGTCGCAAGCGTGGCAACAAGTACCGCCTCGGCGACAAGGTGGTGGTGCAGGTGGCGCGTGCCGATATTCAGAAGAAACAGCTCGACCTCGTAATTGTGGACGAGAAGAACCCGCCGCGTCCGCTTGAAGCGCTCTCTGCGTCGAAGCCGCGTGGCCGCCAGCCCGAAAGCGTGGGTAAGAAGCGCCGCAAGGGCAGAAGATAATTTAGTTATTGCATCTGAATGAATAAAAACGATAATATGCCCGTCGGCACCATACATGTCGACGGGCTTCGTTGTTTCGCAAGGCACGGAGTGTTGCCTCAGGAACGCGTGGTAGGTAATGTTTTCGAGGTGTCGCTGGCGCTTAAAGTAAGCGCCGGGGCAGCCATGGTTGGCGACTGCCTCGACGCAACAGTGAATTATGCTGAAATTGTAGATGTTGTAAAGGAGGTTATGGCCGAGCCTTCGGCATTGCTCGAAAATGTGGCTTGGCGCATAAAGGAGGCGCTGTCGCAGCGCTTTGAAAGGATTGCCGGAGGCACAGTGTGTGTGTATAAGCTCCAGCCTCCGATGTCGGCCGAACTTTCGCAGGTAGGCTTCTCGTTCAGCTGGTAGTCGGGCTATATCAGGGGGCTTTTCATGTCTATTATTGTGGTGGCTCCTGATACTTCGGTAATGGTCACGGTGCAGTTGGCGTTAACATCTGTTTTTTCGAGATGTTCCCATATGGAATTGTTGTCCATAGCGTCGAATGCGCTGAATTCACATACTTGTCCCGCAGGGCTGATTGTGCGGCAGCTTGCGCGCAGGGCGTTCTGGTATGCGCGTTCGCTGTACTTGCAGTCGGCGCGGTAGCCGTGTGCGCGGGCGGCTCGCCTCTTGGCTTCAGCGGCTTTTCTGTTTGCCTTTAAGGCTTGTTTGCGAGCTTCAGAGGCTTGCTTGCGGGCTTCGGATGCCTGCTTTCGCGCAATGGCAGCCTGTTCGCGGGCTTTGTCGGCTTGCTTTTGGTAGTTATTGGTTGAAGTGCTTGTGCTTACTTTTGTGTTGCAGCCGAAAGAGTCGAATACCAATATTTCCGAGCCTGTCGAATGCTCGTCGCCTATATAGCTTTGGTCGTCAGCGTCTTGGCTGCGCCAGCTCATTACAAGTGTGTAGGGGGCGGAGTAGCCCTGGCCCCATGTGAGGGAGTATGTGCTTGTGCCTTTGTTGTTTTCAAAGCGATATGTCATCATCTTGTCCGTTTTCGAAGCGCTCACTGTATTGTCGCGCTCGTCTTCAAAGGCTTTGATGAGCTGCTGGTAATATTTGGGATTTTGGAAATTCATTATCCGCGATATGCGCACAAGCTTTTTCTTGCGTGGGGCGCGGCGTTCGGTATATGTCGTTTCTACATCGGGGCGCTTTTCCATATCTTCGATGTATTTGTCGATTTTGGCTTGTGCCGAAGCCGAAATCGCTATGCAAAGCAATGCTATTGCAGATATAATTGTTCGAGCCATATCTGTATGAATTATGATTGTTTGTGTTAGTTGGAATGTTCGTTGAGCAAATCGTTGCAAAGCTGCCGGGCAAGCACCGGGTCGCTTACGCCGGACAGGGCGTTTTCAATAATGGTGTTGTCCGATTCTATTTCGGGAATGTTTTCAAGTTCGGTAGTGAAGTTGCTGAGGCTGTCGGCAATGTGCTCTGCCCGTATCACGGATACCATAATCGCGTCGAGGTCGCTGATGCGCTTGCCGTTGCGTATCACGTAGCTTCCGACGTATTGCGCATACAGAGTGTTGTCCATCTTTTTTTCCAGCGGGTCTGATATGAACAGGGCAGATACGGTGATTGCGGCAGCAGCGGCGGCCGCAGCTCCGTATTTGAGCCATGCGCGGTATCTGCGCTTGGGTTTGGCCGGGGTCACGGTGTTTTCTTCACCCGAAAGCGAGGCATACCATGCGAACATAGCCCGATAGCGTTCGAGGTCGGAAGGAAGGCTTCCCGGCTCCGATTTGCTGTACGCCGAGTAGATGCAGGCTTCTTCATCAGGCGTGGTAGTGCCGTCGAGGAAGGCTTCTATCTGAGTGCGGAGTAATTCGTAAGGCATATTAATCATTTAAACAGGTTGGGTCAATATTTGGGCCACACGCCTTCTGGCGCGTGATAGAGCAGTGCGAACAGCACCCTCCGATGTTCCGAGAACGGCTGCTATGGCAGCATTGTCGTAGCCTTCGACGTGCCTTAGTCTGATGAGTATCTGCTGCGCTTCTGGTAGGGCGGCAAGCACAGCGTCGACATGCGCGGCATTTTCGTTGCGTTCAAGCTCCGTGTCGGGACTCTCGGCATCGCTCAGCTCGGCCGCATCTTCGAGGCTTATGGCTCCGTGGTGCTGGCGGACGGCGTTGAGAGCCAGCCTGCGTATAATAATTCGGGCAAGAGCCTCGACCGATCGGTATTCGGTAAGCTTTTCGCGCATGCTCCATAGCTTGAGCATGGTGTCTTGCGCGAGATCTTCGGCTTCCGCTTCGCTCACCACAATCTGCCTGGCCGCTTTTACGAGGCCGGGTCGCAGACTGAGTGCGAGTGTTTCGAAGTCTTTGGCGTTCATGCTGTTCTTATGCGTTCTCGCTATATAGACACGCATCATGTGCCTTTGTTACACCCGTCGGTGAAAAAAATCAAATTTTTATCTCACTAAGGTTGAGGTGGCGACTTTTGCGGTGTTAAGTTGTGTTAAAATACATAGCTGCCGCTTGCAGTTCGGCAAAAAGGCAGTACTTTTGTGCCCGGGTAAGTCCTACACGGCCAGCTCCCCGAGAATCCCCCAGGTCTTGACCGAAGCAAGGGTATCGGGTCGTAGCGGTGCGATGTAGTAAGCTTACCCTTTTTTTGTATACTTACGTTGGCTCCCTCTTATTATAATCAAGATGAAAGAAGCTGTAGACCAATTGCTTGCAGAAGGTGCTGATTTGGCTATGCCAATATCGGCGTCGTTGGTGGTAACTGCTACATGGCCTGTTATGAAGTGCCGTTATGGCTGTCCTAACTATGGCCATAATCGCTGTTGTCCGCCTTATTCGCCGGCATGGGAGGAGATGCGAGCCATTCTTGGCAATTACACTACGGCCATACTTTTCAGAACGCATTCTATCACGGCGGGCACTCCGCTTGCAGTGTCGGTTGCTGCCGGGCTTTTTCGGCGGGGCTACTACAAGGTGCTTCCTTTCGGAACCGGGCCTTGCCGCTTGTGTGCGGAGTGCACTCCCGATTCGTGCCCCAGACCGTGGGAAACGGCGCCGTCGATGGAAGCTTGCGGAGTAGATGTGTTCGCAACGGTGCGCAATGCCGGGGTGGAGGTGTCAAGTTATGCTCCCGAAGGCTCCGTGCCTGATTGTTTCGGCCTGATTCTGGTAGAATAATAAGGAATAAGCAATGAGGCTCCGTCTGGTGTTATCCACGACGGAGCCTCATCATTATATATGAGTGTTGTTATTTAATGGGTTTGTACTCCACGAATGCCTCGATAGCTTCGTAAGAGGCGAGGCCGAGTCCCTCATAGAGCTGAGCGGTGGCACGGTTGCGGTCTTCGGCACGCTGCCAGAACAGACGGTCATCGTCGCCAAGGAACGGCGCGTTTTCCATCTGGCTCTGGTGCTTGAGAATGGAGTTGCGTTTGAAGCGCAGTTCTTCCGGGCTGATTGGCACAGCCATTTCGATGTGGTCGATTTCCCATTCGGCCCAAGCTCCTCGGTACATCCATATGCGGCAGTCTTTCATCCATTCTTCGTCGCGTAGCTCGTAGAGGGCTGCGAGAACTGCGTCGGTGCACACCTTGTGTGTGCCGTGCGGGTCGGCGAGGTCGCCGGCAACGAAGATTTGCTGCGGCTTGACGTCCTGCAGAAGTTTGATTATGATATCGACATCGCGCTGCGACAGGTCACCTTTCTTGATTGTGCCCGTTTCGTAGAACGGCAGGCGCAGGAAGTGTATGTTGTCGGGTTTGACTCCTATGTAGTTGCAGGCGATGGTGGCTTCGGCCTGGCGAATCATAGTCTTGATTTCGCGAATGTCGCTGTTGTCCATATCGCCGGCGCTCTTGGTCTTGATAAACTCCTGCACTTCGGTGGAAAGCTTGTTGTACCCGTCGTTGTTGAAGCCGAACATAGGTGCAATCTTATCCATCATAAGGAAGTAGCGTATCATATCCTCGTCGCCTACGGCAATGTTTCCGGAGGTTTCGTATGCCACGTGCACATCGTGGTGCTGGTCCACGAGCCGTTTCAGGGTTCCGCCCATGGATATCACGTCGTCGTCGGGGTGGGGAGAGAACACTATCACGCGCTTGGGATAGGGGTTGGCGCGTTCGGGACGGTAGGTGTCGTCGGCGTTTGGTTTGCCTCCGGGCCAGCCTGTGATAGTGTGCTGCAGCTCGTTGAATACTTTTATGTTCACGTTGTATGCCGAACCGTAGAGTGCCAGCAGCTCGCCGAGGCCCCAGTCGTTATAGTCCTTGTCGGTGAGTTTGAGGATAGGCTTGCCTGTCATATTGCAAAGCCATACGATGGCGCGGCGTATAAGCTTGTCGTTCCATTCGCAGGAAGTCACCTTCCACGGCTGGCTTATGCGGGTGAGTTCTTCGGCAGCGCCGAGGTCTATAACGAGTTTCACGTGGGGGTGACCCTGCAGGAGCGAGGCGGGCACGCTCGGGCTGGCATCGCCTTCTACAACCTTGCGGACAATTTCGGCGCTGTTCTCACCCCATGCCATAGTGAGTATGCGCTTGGCCGAACGGAGGTTCGCCACGCCGAGTGTGATGGCGGTTGTCGGAACCTCGTCGCAGTTGTAATTCTTGCTGATGATGTGGCGTATTTCGTTGCCGAGAAGCACCAGGCGGCAATAGCTTGATTCGGGCGAGCCAGCCTCGTTGAATGCTACTGTTCCGTGCGGTCCGATTTCGAACACGGCAAGGTCGATACCTCCGTCGTCGGCTATGGCCTGCTCGTATGCCTGGCAGTACTCGTACATCGTTTCCTTCGTTATCTCGGGATTGATGGTGCGCACATTCTCAGGCTTTATGTTGATGTGGTCGAGGAGGATTTCGCGCAAGCGCTTCAGTACCGACGGTCCTTCCGGCAGCAGGGGGAAGAATTCGTCGATGATGTATATAATCACGTTGCTGAAATCAACGCGTCCTTCGTTGTACAGCTTGATGAGGCTTGCATATGCCCTGTGGGTGCTTACTCCTGCGCCGAGGGCGAGTACGCATCTGCCTTTTTGCTCGGTGTAGCGGTTGATGTAGCGAGCCATTTCCGAGGCAATGAAATCGCCGCCGTCGGAAATTGTTTCAAAAATGCGTGTGAATAGCTTTTCTTCACGGCGCAGAGCTGTAAGTTCAATCTCGTTGTCGGGATTGTAATACCGGCGCGGAATCCGGTCCAGTTTAATCTGCGAGCTGAGATCAGTTCTCATGATAATTGTGGTTTTTGATATATCGGTTGGGTAAATTCTCTATTTTCGGATTACTGTTTACCGAAGTACAAAAGTAACAAAAAATCAGCAACACCATTACCCAAACCTCAAAAAAAATCTCCTCCCGCCAAAGGCGATTTTGGGGAGGCGGCGGTATTTCTGCGTAAAAAATGAGTGGCTTGTCTTTTTTTGCAGGGGAAAATGCTATTTTTGCAGGAACAAAGGGTTTGATCTTTGTTTTGTAAATTTAGATTCATACGAAGAAATAAAGTATTATGCAGATAAAGATAGGTGATAATGTGCGGTATCTGAACGCCGTTGGAGGCGGCAGGGTGGTGCGCATTGTCGATAATATAGCCTACGTCGACGAAGACGGATTTGAAACTCCGGTATTGCTCAAGGAGTGCGTGGTGGTTGGAAACACCACGCGGTTTAACAACCCAGTACCGACGCCTGAAAAGGAATTGCCTAAGGCTGCGGCAAAGCCGGCACCACTGTCGCTGCCTGTTATCGAAACGCCGGGTGGCGACGAGCTGCGCCTTGTTCTTGGCTTTGAGCCGTCGGATATAAAGGCGCTTTCGCGGTCGACTTTCGACGCATATATCGTCAACGATTCCAACTATTATGTGTATCTGGCTCTTATGTCGCGTTCTGCCGACAGTGCCGAATGGACTCATCGCTTCGACGGTCTTATAGAGCCTAATATGCAGGAGTTTCTGTGTGAAATCGAGCCGTCGGATCTCCCTGCCATGGACAGGCTTGCCGTTCAGTATGTGGTATTCAAGCGTTCCAAGGCTTTTGGGGCTGTGAATCCGGCACTTGTGGAACTTAAGGTGGACACTACGAAATTTGCCAAGCTTCATTGTTTCAAATCTAATCCCTACTTTGATAATCCGGTAATAGCTTTCGACATAGCTGAATGCGGAAGGCCGGTCGCCCAGGTTTCGTTCCGGTCTGAGGATATAGAGCAGGGTATCAAAGCGAAGAAACGCGACATTGCTTCGCAGAATGCCGTAAGGAAGTCTGCCGCGCCTTTGCGTGCGGATATAATCGAGGTGGACTTGCATGCCGACGAGCTGCTTGACACCACGGCCGGTCTTGGTCCTGCCGATATTCTGAATATGCAGATCGACCGCTTCTGCAGCGTTATGGATGCAAATCTGCGGAATGTGGGGCAAAAGATAGTGTTTATCCACGGCAAGGGCGAGGGCGTTCTGCGTCAAGCCATTATGAAAGAGCTTACGCACCGGTATAAGGGACACGATGTGCAGGACGCTTCGTTCAGAGAGTACGGCTTCGGAGCCACGCAAGTTACGATACGCAATATATCACCTAAATCACAGCGTAGAAAGTGAGCCGAATACTTTGTTTTTCCGGCACGGGCAACTCTATGTATGTGGCCCGGCTTCTTTCCGAGGCTCTCGGCGGTGGAAGTGTCGAGTCTTTGTCGGGAGAACGATTGAGAAAGCCGTCGGAATTTGAGGTCGACGCGGATAGCCCATCGGAGCCGGTGGTGTGGGTGTTTCCCACATATTCGTGGGGTGTGCCGCCTGTGGTGGCCTATTTTATACGCGAGGTGTCCTTTGGTAAAAACGCTCTGATGGCGCGGCACTATATGGTGACTACCTGTGGCGACGATATGGGCCGTGCTGACAGACAATGGCGCAAACTGCTTGGCCGAAGAGGGATTACCGGCGAAAGTGCGTATTCGGTGCAGATGCCGAACACGTATGTGTGTATGAAGGGTTTTGACGTAGATTCCCCGGAGGTAGCGCGCGCCAAGATTGAGTCGGCGCGTACACGGGTTGAGGCGATTGCCGGGTCGATTATTAGCCGTGGCAGGGACATGCTTGTGCGAGGTTCTTTTGCCGGGCTTAAGACAGGTGTGGTATACCCGTGGTTTGTTCGTTTTGCGATGTCGCCTAAGCCGTTTGGCGTGACAGAGGTATGTCGGGGCTGCGGGGCTTGTGCAGGAGCCTGCCCTATGGGTAATATATCTATGGTGGCAAGGGGTGAAGGCGTTTGTCGCCCGGAGTGGGGAGATAAGTGCACTATGTGCCTTCGCTGTTACCATATGTGCCCCCATGGCGCGGTGTCGTATGGCTCGAAAACGCACGGCAAGGGACGGTATACAATGATGATGGCGGAACTTCCCGATAGAAAGTCCCGCCGTTAAGAGGTGATTATCAGATATTACTCTTGGAGGATCAGCGTTCGCTCCAACTTCCGAAAATCGATTTCTTGAATTTCGCTTTGTGGGCAACGGCTTCTTCCGAGCCGTACTCTATGGCGCGGTCAAAGTATTCGATTCCCTTTTTTATGTCGGGCTCGGTGCCTCGGCCGAATGCGTAAGCCACACCAAGGGCATTCAGCACCATGGCGTCGAGTGGTTCCCATATTTCATCTAAAATGTTCTCTATCTCGGCAAGGTGCGCGAATGCCATTTCGTCGTCCTGAATGGTGCCGAGCCCGTCCTGATAAAGAATGGCCAATTCGGCAGCCGGTCGCCAGCGTTCGTCTTCGTCGGCATTGAGGTAGGCCTCGTTCAGCCATTTGAAGGCCTTGGCATAGTCGCGGGCAACGTTTCCGCGTCCTGTAAAATAGAAGTTGCCGAGCTGGAACTGTGCCGATACCCATCCGGCTTCTGCTGCAATCGTATAGTACTCAAATGCCTTGTCGAGGTCTTCTTCCACACCCATGCCTGTGGCGTACGACACAGCCACGTTGTAGGCTGATTTGAGGTCGCCAAATTCCACCGCTTTCTTATAATAGCTGAATGCCTCTTCTTCACAGTCCTCGTACTCGTCCTGCAGGTACTTGCCGTAGTCGTTGCATACGAGGGGGTTGCCTCCGTCGGCAACGTGCTTGAAGTATGCCTCGTAGGCGTGCTCGGATATGTTGCTGTGGTCAGATTCGTAAATGGTGCGGAAGTTGCCGAATCCGTAGAGAATGCCATCGTCGAAGGCGTGCTCGAAGTAATTGGCAGCCAAGGGGTATGCGAAAGCATTGTATTCTTCCACGCTTTTGAATTGTTTGGCTGCTTCCGGCTCGAATATGAGGTAGTCGCCCCAGAACAGTGCGTTGCCTATCATAAACAGGCAAAAACCGTTGCCGTGCTGGGCTTCGCACAGCACTTCTGCAAAGGCATCTCTTTCTGAGGCAAACGGCATTTTGCGCTTTACTCCCGGGGTAAGTTCGCCGCAACGCATGGCTGTCAGTACTCCTATGGCGCTGCCTTTCAGCACACTTTCCTTGATGAGCTTTGCTGCTTTTTCTGGATCTTCTTCAAATCCTGCTTCTTCCCATACGTAATCGCTGCCAAGATGGCAGCGGCCGAGAAGGCATATGGCGTCGGCATCGCCTTCGTTGACGGCTTCATTTATCAGTTGGTAGCCTGCGCGTATCTTCTCGCGGTCGAAGCTTTTCCAAATCAGGTCGATGGCCTTGGACGTTTTTTCGCTGAACATACTCTTATAGTTTGTTTGCCAGGTTGTTAAAAAATTCTTCTACATCGAATTCATCCCACTCCGGGCTTATATCAGGTGCTTTGCGCTCATTGTAGTAATCGGCAAACCATTGCTGTACGTCATCGAGATTACATACAATCCGTCTAAAGCCGCGCCTTATGCCGGTTTCTTCGTCATCGGTCTGAAATTCGACTTGGTATCCGTCGGCTTTCTTACATGCTTCTAAGTAACCGTTCTGGGCGCTTTCGGTCTGGAGCATCACGCTGTCGATTTCGCCGTCGCATAGCTGTTCGATGGCAGCAAGCACATCGTCAAAGTCGAAGTGTTTGAATTCATCGTTCCCTGCATATAGAATATAAGGCTCGATTTCTTCTTGCGCTCTGCGCAGCCATTGTTTTTCCCAGCCTATTACGAGAGGGGGTATCTGTGAATGCTCGAAAAGCGAGCAGAGCATGGCTTCGCCCCGACTCTTGGTACAGTTTGTTTTGATGTAACGGGTGTGCGTGCCGTCGTTTTCGGTAAAGTATATGGCGGCAAATGGCACGTCGCTGTTCGGGTCGTATCCCCATCTCATATATTTGGCACTTCCTTCGTGCAACTTTAACGGAATGCAGCATTGAAGTTCTACATATGTGTGGCTCGACTGGGCGCGCGCGACAGCTTCAGCAATCAGTTCGGGTGTGATGATAGATGTGCGGTCGCCGTTGTCGCCGTATATCAGCACAAAATTTGCCGACTGCTTTTCGAATGATTTGGAGAATCCTTTCATATACCGTTTTTGATCTTTTTCGGAGGGCGTTCAACAGATATTATCAGACACCCTCAAAAAAAGAGCCGACAAATTGCCGACTCTTTTTTATCTTAGAATTAACTATGCTTATTTGCTGCCAAGGTGATCCGACACAGTGAGGTGAAGGCGACCTTTGGCACGGCGGCGTGCAAGTACTTTACGGCCGTCGGCTGTTGCCATTCTTTCGCGGAAGCCGTGCTTGTTAACTCTTTTACGGTTAGAGGGTTGGAATGTTCTTTTCATTGCCTATGTTGATTTTTCGATTTATTTCCACTCTTTTCGGAGCGCAAATTTAGGAATTTTTTTTCATTCCTGCAAACTTTTACGCCCTTCCGAACCGTGTTTTTTGAGAACTATACGGCAGGGGTGGCTGCAACGATGGGTTTGGCCTCCCAGCCAAGCGCGCTTGCGCCGAGCACTGCGGCGTCTGCTTCCTTGAGCTCGCTGAGTATGACTTTGGGCTTGCCCTTGAACATCGACAGCATGTTTTTGTCCATGGCTTCTTTGAGAGGACGCATAAGCATGTCGCCGCTCTTTGCAAGGCCGCCGAAGAGTATGAATGCTTCAGGCGAGGAGAATACCATCATGTCGGCCATTGCTTCTCCGAGCAGGGTGCCGGTATATGTGAAGATGTCCTTGGCAATCTGGTCGCCCTGTACGGCGGCATCGTAGACGTCCTTGGAAGTTATTTCTTCCACAGGTATGTTGCGCAGGAGCGACGGCTCGGTGCGTATTTCGAGAAATTCGCGAGCGCTGCGTGCAACGCCGGTTGCAGAGCAGTATGTTTCGAGGCAGCCGGTGCGTCCGCAGCCGCACAGACGGCCGTTGTTGCGCTTGATAATCACGTGGCCGAGTTCGCCTGCAAGACCGTCGTGGCCGTATACTACCTGTCCGTTGATAACTATGCCGGAGCCTACGCCGGTGCCGAGAGTTATCATGATGAAGTCTTTGAGGCCGCGTGCCGCGCCATATGTCATTTCTCCGAGAGCGGCCGCGTTGGCGTCGTTGGTGATGGCTACGGGTATTCCGAATTTCTCGCTCACGAGCTGGGCCAGCGGCAGGCTGGGCCAGGGAAGGTTCACGGCGTTGTCGATTCGGCCGGTGTAGTAGTTGGCATTGGGTGCGCCGATGCCGATACCTTGTATCTTGTCGGTGGCATCGTTGGCATCAATCAGACGGCTGGCCTCAGTGTGCAGTTCTTCGAGATAGTCGTTGAAGTTGCTGTGCTTCTGAGTCTTTATCGATGAGCTTGCCAGCACGTTGCCGCGAGCGTCTACTATGCCAAACACGGTGTTGGTACCGCCTATGTCAATTCCGAGTACGTAAGGTTTCATGGAATAAGGTTATGTTTAAAAAGTATATGTTTTGTTATTGATAAGCCAAAGTTACAACTTTTTCTCCAATCAAACGTTCTTAAGCCTGAAAAAACTGCCGCAGCGGCCACGGCTCTTTCATTTAAGATTTCGTCTCATTCTCGACAAATGTGTTGTT
>ERZ777305.155-NODE-155-length-112462-cov-27.166413_pt1 | contig 112462 bp, 94 predicted proteins | sample MGYA00374965_ERZ777305 | MGnify/ENA primary metagenome ERZ777305 (study PRJEB29328, sample SAMD00013331) | mouse gut metagenome | study: EMG produced TPA metagenomics assembly of the Metagenome analysis of fecal microbiota from mouse which was promoted... | reverse complement strand
ATGCGGAAATACTGTCGGCGAATTATTTTGCCAGTTATGCAATTCTTGTTATTTTTGCGGTGTAGTAGTTTCGGGCATGCCATGTCCGGAGCTGCTGGCCCTTGAATTAATACCGCAAACACAGACACACATATTATAAACTATGGCAGAAAATAAAGAAAGACTGTTCGACCAGTTCCCTCAGACGAGCTACCAGGAGTGGCGCGCCAAGGTGGAAGCCGACCTTAAAGGTGCCGACTTCAATAAGAAACTGGTGTGGCGTACTAACGAAGGCTTCGATGTGCAGCCCGTATACCGCGCCGAAGACATAGCTTCGCTGGAAACCACAAAAAGCCTCCCCGGCCAGTTCCCCTACGTTCGTGGCACCCGCGACAATAACGACTGGCTCACCCGCCAGAACATAATCGCCGACAGTGCCGCAGCCGCCAACGAGATTGCCCGAGATGTGCTGACCAAAGGTGTTACATCTCTTGGCTTCAAGGTTGCCGACGCCGCCGACGTGGCAGTTCTCCTGAAGGATATCGACATCACTAAAGTAGAAATCAACCTCCAGTGCTGCCCGCGCAATTCCGTTGCCGTCGCCAAAGCACTGGTACAGTATATTGTTGCAGCCGGCGCCGCCGACAGCTTCCGTGGCTCTGTAGAGTACAATCCTCTGCGCCGTCAGTTCCGCCACGGTGTGGAAGGCATCGACAATGCTGCCATCGTAGCAGAAGCTTCCGAACTTCTTAACGTTGTAAAGCCCGTGGCCGGACTGCGTTGTCTCAGTGTCGACAGTGCTATGCTCGGCAACAGCGGTGCATATATATACCAGGAAATGGGATATGCACTGGCATGGGGTGCCGCATGGATGACAGCTCTCACCGACGCCGGCTTCTGTGCATGTGAAGTGGCAACACGCATAAAGTTCGACATGTGCGTGAGCAGCAATTTCTTCATGGAAATTGCCAAGTTCCGTGCCGCACGTATGCTCTGGGCCCGGATTGTGGAACAGTACAAGCCCAAATGCGCTGATGCTGCCAAGATGAACGTCTGCGCATCGACCTCGCGTTTCAACCAGACCATCTACGATGCCCATGTGAACCTTCTGCGCAGCCAGACCGAAACATTCTCGGCTGCTGTGGCCGGAGTCGACTCCATTGTCACCACTCCTTTCGATCTTCCCTATAAAACTCCCGACACGTTCTCCGAACGCATTGCCCGCAACCAGCAGTTCCTCCTCAAGGAAGAAAGCCACATGGACAAGGTTGTGGATCCCGCCGGTGGTTCATACTATGTGGAAACCCTTACCGTGAGCATCGCCAATGAGGCTTGGAAACTCTTCCTCGCCGTAGAGGCCGACGGTGGATTCTTCGCACAGGCCGGTGATGGCAAAGTGCAGCAGGCTGTGAACGAAAGCTGCAAGAAACGCCATAACGACGTGGCGCGCCGCAAAGAAATTCTTCTGGGAACAAACCAGTATCCTAACATCAACGAGACCGCTGCCGGCAAAATCGAAAAGGCCGACGGTTGCACATGCGGCTGCGCCACAGAGAAAGGTGCCAACGCACTGTGTGGAAAACGTGCCGCGACAGATTTCGAGGAACTGCGTCTTGCAACCGAGGCTGCCGCACGCCGTCCCAAGGTCTTCATGCTCACTATCGGCAACCTGGCAATGCGCCTTGCGCGTGCCCAGTTCTCGGCGAACTTCTTCGGCTGCGCAGGATACGAAATCATCGATAATCTCGGTTTTGATACCGTGGAAGCAGGCGTGGATGCAGCCATCGAAGCGAAAGCAGACATCGTGGTTCTCTGCTCCAGCGACGATGAATATGCAACTCTCGCTCCGGAAGCATATAAATACCTCAACGGTAGAGCACAGTTTGTGGTTGCCGGCGCCCCTGCCTGCACCGACGAACTCAAGGCCGTAGGAATCAACGATTTCGTGCACGTCCGCTGCAACGTTCTGGACACTCTGCGCGACTTCAACAACCGTATTCTCAACAAATAAGCCGCCGGAAACGGCATAATTCGCAACTATGAAACCCGATTTCAGCAATATAGATATCACTTCCGGGAACTGCGGAGCCGCTCCGGCTGCCGCAGGTGATGCCGCCGACTGGATCACCCCCGAACTGATTCCGGTGAAGAGCGTCTACACCGCCGCCGACCTCGAAGGACTCGAACACCTCAACTACATGAGCGGTATTCCTCCCTTCCTGCGTGGTCCGTACAGTGCCATGTACCCCCTTCGCCCCTGGACCATCCGCCAGTATGCAGGCTTCTCCACAGCTTCGGAGTCCAACGCCTTCTACCGCCGCAATCTCGCCTCCGGCCAGAAAGGTCTCTCTGTAGCCTTCGACCTCGCTACACACCGAGGATACGATGCCGACCACGAACGCGTTGTCGGCGACGTGGGTAAAGCCGGTGTGAGCATCTGTTCTCTCGACGACATGAAAGTGCTCTTCGACGGAATTCCCCTGAACAAGATGTCGGTATCCATGACCATGAACGGCGCCGTACTTCCCGTACTTGCCTTCTACATCAATGCAGGTCTTGAACAGGGTGCGAAGCTCGAGGAAATGGCCGGTACCATCCAGAACGACATTCTCAAGGAATTCATGGTGCGCAACACCTACATCTACCCGCCTGAATTCTCAATGCGTATCATCGCCGACATCTTCGAATACACCTCGCAGAACATGCCCAAGTTCAACTCGATTTCCATCTCCGGTTATCACATGCAGGAAGCCGGCGCCACATGCGACATCGAGCTGGCATATACACTGGCCGACGGTCTGGAATATCTGCGCGCAGGTGTTAACGCAGGCATGGATATCGACACATTCGCTCCCCGACTGTCGTTCTTCTGGGCTATCGGCATGAACTACTTCATGGAAGTGGCAAAAATGCGTGCCGCACGCATGCTCTGGGCAAAGATTGTGAAGAGCTTCGGCGCCAAAAATCCCAAGAGCCTTGCTCTGCGCACACACTCGCAGACTTCCGGCTGGTCGCTCACAGAGCAGGATCCGTTCAACAATGTTGGCCGTACCTGCATCGAGGCCATGGGCGCAGCCCTGGGCCACACCCAGAGCCTCCATACCAACGCTCTCGACGAGGCCATCGCACTTCCCACCGACTTCTCTGCCCGAATCGCCCGTAACACGCAGATATACATCCAGGAAGAAACCCAGGTTACACGTGCTATCGACCCCTGGGGAGGTTCCTACTATGTGGAGGCCCTCACCAACGAGATCGCACACCGCGCATGGGAGCACATCCAGGAAATCGAAAAGCTCGGCGGCATGGCCAAAGCCATCGAAACCGGTCTGCCCAAACTGCGAATCGAAGAAGCTTCGGCACGCACCCAGGCACGTATCGACTCTGGTCGTCAGACAATCGTTGGTATCAATAAATACCGTCTTGACCACGAAGATCCCATCGATATCCTCGAAATCGACAACACTGAAGTTCGCCGCGAACAGATCGAACGCCTCAACGAAGTGAAATCACACCGCGACGAAGCTCAGGTCAAGGCCGATCTCGCCGCTATCACCGAATGTGTACGCACAGGCGAAGGCAACCTCCTCGACCTTGCTGTGAAAGCCGCCGGACACCGCGCCACTCTGGGCGAGATTTCCGATGCATGCGAAGAGGTTGTGGGACGCTATAAAGCAGTAATCAGAACCATATCAGGAGTGTACTCGTCAGAAACAGCCAAAGACCCCGAATTCAAGCGCGCACAGGAAATGTGCGAGGAATTCGCCCGTCGCGAAGGTCGTCAGCCTCGCATCATGATTGCAAAAATGGGCCAGGATGGTCACGACCGTGGTGCCAAGGTGGTAGCCACCGGATATGCCGACTGCGGCTTTGACGTCGACATGGGTCCTCTGTTCCAGACTCCCGCCGAGGCTGCCCGCCAGGCAGTGGAGAACGACGTCCACATTCTGGGAGTATCCTCACTGGCAGCCGGACACAAGACACTGGTTCCCCAGGTAATAGAAGAACTCCGCAAGCTGGGCCGCGACGACATCATGGTAACCGCCGGCGGTGTGATTCCCGCGCAGGACTACGACTACCTCTATAAGGCAGGCGTGGCCGCAATCTTCGGTCCCGGCACCAGAATTCCCGTGTCGGCCATAAAGATGCTTGAACTTCTCAACGAAGCCGAAGCTTAAGGAATCTATCAGTTTCTAATTCATCCCTCCGATTCTCCTGCCGACCTCCATGGCGGAGAATCAATATACCCCCAGGACGGTGTGTGTCGCGACGACATGCACCGTCTTTCTTCGTTGTGCCGTTTCCCAGTATTTTGTGTATATTCTGAGTTCGTCTTCAATACTATAGCCTGGCAAAGTCCAAATTTTTGGCTTTGCTCTCGACTTATTCGTATCTTTGCAGGAAAATACAACATTGCCAATGGAAACAAAAGAACAGCTTATCGACAGACTTCTCGACCTTGCGTTTGCCGAAGATATCGGCGACGGAGACCATACTACACTGAGCACTATTCCTGCAACAGCCACCGGTCGACAGCACCTGCTGGTGAAAGAGGACGGTATCATCGCCGGAGTGGAAATTGCCGGAAAAGTTTTCAACCGTCTTGACCCGGCTCTGAAAATGGAGGTGCTGATTGCCGACGGCACACCTGTGCGCAAAGGCGATGTAGCCTTTGTTGTGGAAGGGCCCGTACGATCTTTGCTGATTGCAGAGCGAACCATGCTCAATATCATGCAGCGCATGAGCGGTATAGCCACAACCACGGCACGATACCAGGCAGAACTCGACGGTCTCGATTGCAAAGTGCTCGATACCCGCAAGACAACACCGGGCATGAGAATGCTCGAGAAAGAAGCGGTTCGCATAGGCGGAGGCTTTAACCATCGCATAGGCCTCTTCGACATGATTCTGATCAAGGACAACCATGTCGATTTTGCCGGTGGTATTCCCCAGGCTGTGGCTCGTGCGAAAGAATACTGCCACGAAAACGGCAAAGACCTGCGCATAGAGGTAGAGGTGCGCAATACCGAAGAAATAGAGCAGGCCCTTGAGGCAGAGGTGGACCGTATAATGCTCGACAACTTCACTCCTGAACGTACTGCGGAAGCTGTGAAGCTGATTCGCGGCAAGAATCCTGCGGTGGAGATTGAATCGTCGGGAGGTATCACTATCGACAACCTTCGCGCATATGGAATGGCAGGAGTCGATTTTATAAGCGTAGGCGCTTTGACTCACTCGGTCAAGGGCCTCGACATGAGTTTCAAGGCTTGCTGAATCCTGGCAGATGTTCGGGGAGCAGGCCTGCGAAACTGTCAATCACCATGTCGGCCAGACTGGCCAGCGCATCGGCAGGGTTCGATGTCGCTACAGCTACAACACGACATCCGGCCGCACGTCCGGCCCGTATGCCGTTGAAGGAATCCTCGAACACATAGCAATGCTCCGGCGCCACTCCAAGCGAAGAGGCTGCCAGCAGGTAGCCCTCGGGGTCGGGCTTTGAACGCTTCACGCGTGTATCGGTAATAACTTCATCGAAATAAGCGGCGAAGTCGGGGTGTGCGTCCATGAGGCGTCGCATCTTGGCATCGCCGCTGCTGGTGACTATGGCCATCGGCACACCGGCTTGCCGCAGGTGCTCCAGAAAAGTCAATATACCGTCGAAAATCGGGTAGCTCATGTCTGCTTCGCTGCTTGCGAGGAGCTTTTTCACCGGCTCGTGCAGGGCTTCCGGGTAGTACTGCGAAAGAATCGACGGCAGGGTAGTGCCTTTGATTTTCAAGGCGAAATTCTCCACTCCCGTGGGATATTGACGGTCGATATCTTCCCAGATTGCGGTATATACCGGCTCGGTGTCAATCAGAACGCCATCGAGGTCGAATAGGGCTGCATGTGATATCATGTTGCAAAATTAACAATCTTCGGTGAATAATGGATTCGCAGCCCGAATCTGTATGAAAAAATGATTATATTTGCACAATAATAGGAGCAGAAGCTCCACCTAAATTCGGAACGAAAAAAAACGATATGAAATTCAATGTTTCAAGCAAGGCGCTGTATAATGCGGCATCAGCCGTCAGCAAGGTAATCAATTCGAAAAACGCTCTGTCGATTCTCGACAACTTCCTTTTTGTGATTGAAGGCACCAAACTGACAATCACCGGCTCTGATGTCGAGAATGCTCTTACCGCGCGTGTGGAGTTGGCTTCGGCTTCGGGCGATGGCAGCTTCTGCATTGGTGCGCGCCGTCTGGTGGAACTTCTGAAGGAACTTCCCGACCAGGGTGTGGAGATTGCCGTTAACGACGAGACTCTCGAGATACAGCTCAGCTATTCCGCAGGTAACTATTCATTCGTGGGAATTCCCTCGGCGCAGTATCCCAGCTTCGAAGCCGATAAGGACAGTGAGCCTATAAGCTTCAGCCTTGCCACCCAGCAGCTCATCGAAGGACTCGACAACACTCTGTTTGCTGTAAGCGACGATGAATATCGTCGCATCATGCAGGGTGTGCTCCTGAAAGTATCGGAAGATCACATATGTATGGTCGCCACCGACACTCGCAAGCTGGTGCGTTTCATCGACCGCCGAACAGCGCCTGGAGTATCCGGATCGTGTGTGATACCTGCAAAGCCGTCGGCTATCCTCAAAAACGTGTTCGCGAAGGAGGAGACACTCAACATAACCATGACTTCGCGCAGCGCCATAATCGAAAGCGAGAACTACACATTCCAGTGCACATTCCTCAATGGCAACTACCCCGACTTCGAACGTGTGATTCCCCGCAACAACACCAATGTGCTCACCGTCGATCGTGTGGCTCTTCTCAATGCCGTACGCCGTGTCGGGCTGTTCGTGGAAGTGGAAGGCGGCCTTGCCAAATTCCGTCTTGCCCCGGAATGCATACTCATCAAGAGCAACGACCCCAGCATGTGCACAAGCGCACGCGAGCAGGTTCCATGTTCATATTCAGGAACCGAACTGACCATAGGCTTTGCCGCGACATGTGTGCTTGAAATACTCTCCACACTCAAAGGATCCGATGTTATTGTCAATCTCGGCGATGCATCGCGTCCAGGAGTGTTCAGGCCTGCGCAGGAACCCGATAACACCGAACTGCTGATGCTGCTGGCACCGATGACTGTAAGCGAATTCTAAGGCAAACAAGTATAATTGCTGATGAAACTCAAGCTCACACGACCGTTGGTGTTCTTCGATCTGGAGACTACAGGAACCAACATAACCCACGACAGAATCGTGGAGATATCCATCGTGAAGCTTATGCCCGATGGAACAGTGGTGGAACGTAGCCGCAGACTGAATCCGGAAATGCCAATCCCCGCAGAGGCAACCGCCGTACATCACATCACCGATGACGATGTGGCAGGGGAGCCTACTTTCAGGCAGGTGGCTGCCTCTTTGTCGAAGCTGCTGCAAGGCTGTGACATCGCCGGATTCAACTCCAACCGTTTCGACATTCCTCTGCTGGACCAGGAATTCCATCGTGCGGGGGTCGACTTCGATCTGAACGGAGTGCGGTTCGTAGATGTTCAGACCATATACCACAAAAAAGAGCCGCGGACTTTGGTGGCCGCATATCGCTACTATTGTGGAAAGGAACTCGAAGAGGCTCATAGCGCACTTGCCGATACACGTGCGACGATGGAAGTGCTCATGGCGCAACTGGATGTCTACGACGATTTGCCTGTGGAACTTGACGGGCTGTCAGAGTTCGCCAATCCCAACCGGAATGTCGATCTGCTCGGACGCCTGATATACGATGACAATAAGCGCGAAGTAATCAATTTCGGCAAATACAAAGGTCGTTTGGCCGAGGAGGTGCTCGCTTCCGATCCGGGATATTACAACTGGATTATGCAGGGCGATTTCGCGCAGAATACAAAAAATGCTTTCACACGCATTAAAATGCGTCTTAAGAAATAACATGAACTCTCCGCTGAAAGGCAAAAACATAGTACTGGGAATAACAGGAGGTATTGCCGCCTACAAGAGCGTGGTGTTGCTGCGGCTATTGGTAAAAGCAGGGGCTGATGTCCAGGTGATTGCCACACCGGCAGCGCTTGAGTTCGTACGCCCGGTAACGCTGTCGGTGCTGTCGCACCGTCCGGTAGTCAGTGAATTCTTCACCGCGAATACCGGCGAGTGGCATTCACATGTCGATCTCGGCCTTTGGGCCGATGCCATGGTGATTGCCCCGGCTACGGCCTGCACCCTGGCCAAGATGGCCACAGGCGTTGCCGACAATATGCTTGTAACCAGCTATCTGTCGACACGCGCTAAGGTTTTCGCCGCGCCTGCGATGGATTTCGACATGATGATTCATCCTACAACGCAGCGGAATCTGGCAACTCTGGCCGCCGATGGTATAACGTTGATCGATGCCGAAAGCGGAGAGCTTGCAAGCGGACTGTCCGGAAAGGGACGGATGGCGGAACCGGAAGAGATAGTTGCCGCACTCGAGAACTGGTTTCTGCAGGAATCCGGAAAAGGATTGCTCGCCGGAAAGTGTGTTCTGATAACAGCAGGACCCACCCGCGAGCGCATAGACCCTGTACGGTATATCGGCAACTTCTCTACAGGCAAGATGGGATATGCAATTGCCCGTGAAGCCGCACGCCAGGGGGCGCATGTCGTGCTTGTCAGCGGTCCCACTGCTCTGAAAATCGACAATCCCGACGTAGAGGTCATTCATGTGGAAAGTGCCCGTGAAATGCTTGGAGCTGTTGAAAATCATATTTCAGGATGCGATGTGGCCATTTTCTCCGCCGCAGTGGCCGACTATGCTCCACGACAGTGTGCCGAACACAAGATAAAACGCGAAAAAGACACTTTCAGCAGTATCGAGCTTGAAAGAAATCCCGACATCGCAGCCACTGCCGGCAAGTCCAGGAAACCGGGTCAGTTCATGGTCGGTTTTGCACTCGAGACCGACAACGGCCTGGAAAATGCGAAGGCGAAGCTCAAATCCAAAAATATGGATATGATTGTGCTCAACAGCCTTGCCGACAAGGGCGCCGGCTTTGGGACTGACACCAACAAGGTTACACTTGTGGGCCCTTCAAGCACAACGGAACTGCCTCTCAAAAGCAAAAACGAGGTGGCGACAGATATCATTGCCGCCATCGCCAGAGAAATCGATACTGAAAGTACCATGTGACCATGCGAGCCTCTCTCTCTCTCTTGTCAGCATTTGCCTTAGGGGCATGCATGTCGGCTTCCGCCCAGGAGCTGAACTGTTCGGTAACAGTCAACGCCGACCAGATTTCCGGTACAAACAAACAGGTGTTTGAAACACTCCAGGAGGCCGTGAACGAGTATATGAACACCACCGTGTTCACCAACGCGCAGTTCTCGGCCAACGAGAAAATAGAATGCCGTCTGTTTTTCACAATCAAGGAGTATGCCGACGACGCTATGAAAGGCGACCTTCAGGTGCAGTCGCTGCGTCCGGTATACAACAGTTCCTACACCACCACGCTGCTGAACTTCAAGGACACCAAGATAGACTTCACCTATCGCGAGAACGAACCCTTGGTATTCTCGGTCAACAATATGGAAAGCCAGCTCACGGCAATTCTCAACTTCTATGCCTATCTGATTCTGGCCATCGATTTCGACAGCTTCGCGCCCGAAGGCGGCCAGACCTACTTCGAACGGCTCAAACAGATTGTGCAGATGGCGCAGAGCAGCGGCGAGACCGGCTGGAAAGCTTTTGAAGACAACAAGAACCGGGCTGCATTACTCTCGGCATTCACAGATGGCCCCACGGCAGGAATACGCGACCTCACTTACCGCTATCACCGCCAGGGACTCGACAACATGTCCACAGCCGTCGACCGCGGGCGCGCCACAGTAACGGAAACCCTCGAGAATATTAAAGAGATATATTCAAAAGCGCCGATGTCGGTCGCGCTGTCACTGTTCAGGGATGCCAAACTCGACGAACTGGTGAATATATATTCCAAGGCTCCGGCAGAGGAGCGAACGAAAGTATACAATCTACTTGAGCCGATTTATCCTACCGACCACGACAGACTCGAAAAAATAAAACAAGGCCAGGAGAACCGATGATACGCAACATCCATATTTCCAATTATGCTCTCATTGAGAGTCTTGAGGTGGATTTCGCTTCTGGATTCAACATTATAACCGGAGAGACGGGCGCCGGAAAAAGTATAATTCTCGGCGCGTTGTCATTGCTAATGGGCGGACGCGCCGATTTACGTGCAGTCCGCGACAACAGCCGGAAGAGCGTGATAGAAGCCCAGTTTGAGCTGGCCGACGCTCCTGCGGCTACTGCAATTCTTGCCGAAAACGGATTCGACAGTGGTGACGGCATGTGCATCCTTCGCCGCGAACTGTTGCCGGGAGGACGGTCGCGAGCTTTTGTAAACGACACTCCAGCAAATCTTCAGCAATTGCGGCAGGTTGCAATTGCTCTTGTCGACATTCATTCGCAGCACCAGAACCTGCAGCTGGCCTCCGGAGAGTATCAGCTGGAAATTATCGACAGCATAGCTGGCAATGCAGGTCTGCTGGAACAGTACCACGGACTTTATGCGGCATATCGTCGTGCTTTGGGAGAGTTTACGCGCACCCGGGAGATGATACGCCGCAATGGCGCTCAGGCTGAATATATAGAATATCAGTACCGGCAACTTGCGGAACTCGAATTGAAACCCGGTGAGAGCGCAACCCTCGAACGTGAGCGCACTCTTCTGGCCGATATAGGCGACATCAAGACACGTATCCGGAAAGTACTCGACCCGTTGTCGGAAAATCCTTCCAACGCTCTTGCCAGTATTCGCCAGGCTTTGGCTGCCATGGAGTCTCTTGCCGCGCATACAGCCGAAGCGGCGGAGGAAACCACAATGGATATCGCGAATCTGGCGGAGCGCCTGCAGAGCGCAAGAGCCGAGGTGGCGGATATCGCTGAATCTCTTGCTGCCTTCGATGCCGGTGTCGATGCCGACCCCGAGCGGCTTCAGGAAATCGATGCACGCCTGGCCGATATATATTCCATGGAGTCCAAGCACCATGTAAGGAGTACCGATGAACTTATAGCCCTGGCGGAGGGTATGCGCCAGCAACTCGAAACGCTTGCCGACAGTGATGCAACAATCTCTGCGCTTGAGACAGCCGCCCGTCGGGCAAAGAAAGCCGCTGTGATAGTTGCAAACGAACTTTCCGAACGCAGGGCAAAGGCCGCCGAAGCGCTCGCCGCGGAACTGCGCGCAACTGCAATGCCTCTCGGACTGCCCAATCTGCGCTGCGAATTCACTTTCAGCAGGGGAAAACTCGGCTCTGAAGGCTACGACCAGGTGTTGTTTCTTGCGGCTTTCAACAAAAACCAGGCACTTATGCCAGTAGGCACCACCGCTTCCGGCGGTGAAATATCACGTCTGATGCTTGCTCTGAAAAGCATAGTCGCAAGCAGGATGCAGTTACCGAGTCTGATTTTCGACGAGGTGGACACCGGTGTTTCCGGCGACATCGCTGTGCGCATGGCGCAAATGATGGCCGCAATGGCTTCCGGTATGCAGGTGATAACAATAACCCACCTCCCCGGAGTGGCAGCAATGGGGCGACGACATTTTAAAGTATTTAAACAAGACAACGAGAACAGCACCACCACCCGGGTGCGCCAGCTCGCCCCCAAAGAGCGTGAAGCGGAAATAGCTCTTATGCTTAGCGGCGACAGTACCGACGAAGCATCGTTGGGTGCGGCGCGTGCCCTGCTTGCGCAGGCTGAAGGTGCATCAAATAAATAACAGATATGGACAGCAGTCAATTCATATTCGGAATACATCCGGTAATAGAAGCCATCGAGAGCGGACGCTCCATCGATAAGTTGATGATACGCAAGGATCTCACAGGAGAGCAGGCGCATCGTCTGGTTGAAATTGCACGTCTCCATGGCATTCCCATGCAGCGAGTGCCGGCGGAACGGCTTGGCCGTTATACCCGTGGCAACCATCAAGGAGTGGTGGCAATCATGGCTGCCGCCGATTACCACAGACTTGGCGATGTGGTTCCCGCTCTATTCGAACAGGGCGTGTTGCCGTTCATTATTGTTCTCGACGGCATAACCGATGTCCGCAACTTCGGAGCCATAGCACGCACAGCCGAATGCTGCGGCGTGAACGCCATCGTAATCCCAGAGCGTGGCAGCGTGGGAGTCGGCGCCGATGCCGTCAAGACCTCGGCAGGAGCGTTGCTCAACATACCTGTGTGCCGCGAACGTTCGCTTGCCGCCGGTGTGCAGTATCTTAAGAAAAGCGGATTCAAGATTGTGTGCGCTACTGAAAAATCGGCCGAGAATTATACCACAGCCGACTACACCGTGCCTGTGGCAATTGTCATGGGTGCAGAAGACATAGGAATCAGCAACCAGATTCTTGACATAGCCGATGTAAGAGCCGCTATTCCCATGTTCGGCCGCACAGGCAGCCTCAACGTAAGCGTGGCCGCAGGCGTGATGATGTATGAAGTCGTGCGCCAGCGGCTCCTTGCCGACCTCGAAGTAGAATAGCGACAGATTAAAATTGTACCTGCCGGCGAAAAATTTCCGGTAATGGTGTATATTTATAGAAGCCGGTTCCCGGTGCAGAAACAGAATAAACCAGATTTATCACATGCTACATATCATTGCCGACAGTGGATTGCAGTTCCACACTATTGAAGTCGAGTTCGATCCGGCCCAGCAGCTCACTCTGCCGGCGGGTAGGCCTCTGAAATACAGCTTCTGCAATATCAAGAATCCCGATACCGGCGAGCGGATATTCGACCTGTTGAGCTACAACAGTGCGGTGGGCCGTTTCATTCCGGTGAATGAAATCGTTACCAACCGTGCCATGGAACTGCTCGCCGACGGACGTCCGCGTCTCGACGATTGTGGTGTGGAGATAATGCGCCAGGATGTGTCGCCCACATTCTATAACCAGATCGAACCGGGCGACAGCGAAAAGCTGTTCACCTTCAATTCCCCGGCTTCCTACAAAACTCCCAATCCGGCCAATGTGCATGAACGTGTGCCCGCATTCGAACTCATATTGGGTAAATGGTTGCCTATGCCCATGTTCGAAATGCATACGGGAGTGAGTGCCGACGTGCCATATGCCTGGTGCCGTGTGAAAATCGACCGTGTTGCCGAAGGCTCGCAGGCCGGCAGCGACATTTATCGTTTCACATGGGCATTCGACACCCAGATAAGCACCGACGACCTGGCAATCTTCCGGCCTACATTTCCTGTTGAGGGCATCGACAAACTCGAGTTCGGACTGTGCAATCAGGTGTCCAACCTGCTGAGTTTCATGTCGCCAAAGGGTGACTTCACCGTATTCAGTCACTATATAGCCGAAATACTCGGCCTCGACCCGGCTTCCAACAGCTACAAATATGTGGGCTGGTATATCTATCTGATAAACTTCATCAGAATGATTGGGGCGTCTCCCGAAGTGACCTTACACAGATGTCCGGCCAATCGCGAGATTCCGGTGGATCTCGTGCTGGATATCGGTAATTCCCGCACATGTGGCCTGCTGTTCGAGAACGGCGATTTCACAAAGGCCACCATGCTGAGCCTCCGCGACATCAGCGACCCTTCCAAGGTTGACGATCAGCCTTTTGATATGCGTCTTGTATTCCGCCAGGCCGATTTCGCCAACGACATCGTAATAGAGGATGAGGACATGTTCCGTTATCCGTCGATGGTACGCGTGGGAAGCGAGGCAAAGAAACTGGTATACCGGTCCATCGAGTCCGAAGGGCTGTGGGCGAGTACAACGAATTATTCCAGCCCCAAACGCTATCTGTGGGATACCCGCATGTTCAAGCACAAATGGGAATTCCTCACCACCGACAGTGACCCCCTCTATATCAGAGAAGCGGAAAACATATATGTGCCCGGGCTATCCGACCAGTTCGATGCATCCGGTGAGTTCGTCCGCGATTTCGACAATATGGTTGAGCCTACCGACGGTCACACGCACTATTCGCGGGCTTCGCTGATGACATTTGTGCTGGTGGAGGTGCTGCAGCAGGCTCTCATGCAGATCAACAGCGAGGATTTCCGCAAACATGGCGACATCAACTGCAAGCGTATCCTGCGGAATCTGATTCTAACATGTCCGACAGCTATGCCGAAAACAGAGCAGATAAAGCTCCGGCAGTGCGCTCTGGATGCCTTCGAAGCTCTCAAAGGAGTGTATCCGGAAGGCAAACTGCCGGAAATCGAGGTGTATCCTTCGGTCGAAAAACTCAATACAAGTGCCGAAGACGAGGTTTTCGGACAGGACAACGCGACGTGGACCTACGACGAGGCCACCTGTTGCCAGCTTGTTTATCTATATGCGGAAATAGCACAGCGCTACAAAGGGCGAGCCCGTGAATTCTTCGATCTCAAAGGCCATGTCCGTCCCGAACTGGCGGCGGAAGGATACACAGACAAGGCCATAACCGTGGCCTCGGTGGATATCGGAGCAGGCACGACCGATGTTATGGTGTGCACATACATGTGCTCCGGCAACGATGAGGGCACGCTTACCCCGCGTCCTATCTTCTGGGACAGTTTCTATGTGGCCGGCGATGACATCCTGCGCAACATAATCCAGAATATCATTATTGAGGACAGTGGCTCCGGCGACTCCTCCATGGGTAGCATATATTCGGCTCTCAACGCGCGTCTGAACGAAATGAGCGTTAACGAGATAGCGGAGATTCCGATAATGAGCCGCCACAGTTTCTATCGTGGAGTCATCGGCGATTTGCGGTCGGCCGAACACAATCCTGCCGAACTGGCCGTGCTGAAGCAGCGTCTGGCCACCGGCCTGTTGCGCAACTTCTTCGGAGTGGACAGCACCATGATGGACGATCGCGACAGGCGTTGTCGTGTCGACTTCAACACCCAGGTGTCGCACCCCATGGCTCAGTTCATGATGGAAATGCTGCGGCTCAAACGTCCCTCGAGGGTCTATACCTTCGACGAGATTTTCAACAGCATCAAACCATCCGAATATCTGCTGGATTATTTCGCGGATCATTTCGGCTTCCGCTTCGAGAATCTCAAATGGCGCTTCGATCCCGAACGTGTGGCGGATATCGTTAAAAGTACAATGGAGAAGCTACTGCAGCAGATATCCGTGATGCTGTATGCCCATCACTGCGACATCGTGGTACTGTCGGGTCGTCCTACCTCCATAGATGCTATTACCGAACTGTTTGTGAAGTATCTGCCGGTGACACCCGACCGGCTGGTACGCCTCAACGAATACAGAGTGGGGCAGTGGTACCCGCTTGCCGACCCCGAAGGCTATTTCCGCGACCAGAAAGCTGTGGTTGCCGTTGGTGCCATGGTTGGCTATCTTGCATCGACCAAGGGATTTAACGGCATGGTGATTCGTTTCGACGATATGGTGAAGCATTTCCGAAGCACCGACAACTATGTGTGTCTCTATCAAGGCGACCGCATGAGCACAACACTCCTCACCCCGACGCACAACAGCGAGAGCCTCAATCTTACTGTGTTCCCGGCTTTTTTCGGCACCAAACAGTTCGATCAGCCACAATACGACGGCCGGCCCATCTACGCCCTGTATAACAACTCCGGTCGCCGTTCGCTGCGCATAACCATATCCCGAGATTTCCAGAGCGAGCCTGAAAAACTCGTTCTGGAGGATATCTCAGACGCAAATGGCGACCAGGTGCCGTTCGACCAGGTTGAGTTCATCGGCCAGTCCATGATTAACGACGGAAAGCACTGGCTCGACAAAGGAGAATTCGAACTAAGCGTACAGTCGCGATAACACCGCCATAACCAATACCATTATCCGAAGACAATGACTATCAACGACGACATAAGAATCATAAACCAGGGTCTCGAGTGGTTGAAAGACCACAAGCCCCAGCAGTACGATCAGTCCTTCTTCCAGATGGTCGACGGACGCAGGCGGCTGTTGCGCCAACTCAACGCGCTGACTGAAAATCCTGCCATTGGCGCTTTCGGCGAGAGCCAGACAGGCAAGAGCTACCAGATTAACACGCTGCTGAACCGCACCGACAAGCCGTTCATGATAAAGAGCACCTCGCATCCCGAAGGCGTGGGATTTGTAGATGCCATAAATCCTATCGGCGACGATCGCGAGGCCACCGGTGTGGTTACACGTCTCACAAGTTTCAAGCGCACACCGCAGCGCTACAATCCTGATTATCCTGTTATCGTTAAGCTTCTGCGTCCGGGACAGATTGTATCGATTCTTTCATCCGGATATTACGCCAATATCCGCGACTATACCAACTACTCCGACGACGAACTGCGCGATATTTCAGCATCAATCTACAGCAACTACTCCAGACGGCCGATTTCCGACAACTGTTTCCTCACCGAGGATGATGTTCTCGATGTAAAGAACTATTTGCAGAACTATGCAAAGGCTGCTACTCAGAACATAACGCGCAGTGCCTACTTCGAGACTGTGGCACGTGTGATACGTCAGGTTCCTGTTGGAGAATGGGTGTCGGTTCTTCAGTATCTCTGGCATGGCAACGAAGCCATTTCCCGCCTCTTCGAGCGTCTTATAGCCGATTTGCAGCTGCTACATTTTGCCGGCGAGGTGTACGTGCCACTGGAAACGGTGATGCATGGTGGTGAGAACCGTCGCACCATAATGTCAGTGGCATGCCTTAACGGACTCGACGAAAACGGCTGGGACATTAAAACTCCGGTATTCATCCGTGAAGAAGGTGCATTAAAGAGAATCGACTCATTCGACACCTGCGATCTATGTGCTGTTTCCGCCGAGGTGATATTCAAGATTGACGAGGAATACCTCAACGAAACTCTCGATTACGATTTCGACAGCGCCAAAGACGGCCTTCCCGGTTATCTCCCGGCTGCATCGCGTCGCAAACTGGCCGAGCATGTCGACAAATCGCTTCTCTCCGACACCGACCTCCTGGACTTCCCCGGGGCACGCAGCCCCGAGCAGCAGGACGAGGCAAACTGCCGCCAGGGCGAACGCGACAAGAGCGGACAGTCTGTTCTTGTAAAGCTTTTCCTCCGCGGCAAAATCGCCTACTTGTTCAACCATTACAGCGAGAGCCACATGATGAAGGTGCTCATGTTCTGCCACCACAACAAGCAGAGCGAGGTAAAGAATCTTCATATCCTCCTGGACCAGTGGGTGCGCCGCAATGTGGGAGCCACAAGCGACGAACGTTTCGCCACCCTGCAGCGCACTGGCGGTATCTCGCCGCTGATGCTGGTGGCCACCAAAATCAATATCGACATGACCTATAAGGACATCGCGAGCTTCAACAGCGAGACTGCCGTGAACAACCGCTGGGAAGACCGCTTCCGCACTGTCCTTCTTGATGCAGTCCTTAACTGGACCAATGCCGACTGGTTCAAGAACTGGAGCGGCAAAGGGCAGTCGTTCAAGGATACATACCTTTTGCGCAGTTTCGCATACTGCGCATGCACCGGACAGGGCAACGGCATGTTCGAGGGCTATAATGTGGAGACATCCTCACCTGAGCGCGAACTGGCCATGAATCCCGACTATTACCGTCTGCTCCGCCGGACTTTCGTGGCCAACCGCAGCGTGCGCGAGCTTTTCTTCGACCCGGAACTGGCATGGGATGTGGCCTCGACTCTCAACAACGACGGTGCGCTGTACATCATCGAGCGGATGACCAAAGTTGCACGGGCGGCATCGCAGATCCGCGACGAACAGATGAAACGCGAACGCGACCAGATTATGGGTAATGTGCGCCGCATACTCGAAGCCGAGTACGATTCCGACAACGACGCCGAAAAGTTACTCAAGAATCTGGAGACCGTGGCAAATCTGCGCTGGGAACTCGATGCGTCGTGCACTGAAGACAATTACTATTTCGGACATCTAATCCAGGCGCTTCAGGTCACCGAGGTGGAATGCACCAGGGTGGTTCACAAGCTCGTGAACGGTACCGACCTGAACAACACCATAAACAACTTCAGAGAATACCAGCTCATCCGCAAGCGCTGTCGCGAATTCGAAGGTTGTCCCGACTTGGACTCCCGCTGGAAGCGCCTTATGGGAGCATACGCATGGCGCACACGCGAACAGGCGTCGGCAAACCTTGAGAAAAGAGGCATTGATGTGGATTTGCTGTTTGCCGATGCACTACGCCCGAAGACAAACCAGGTGTTCATTGCCGACAGCATAATGGAACTGTGGCGTGAGAAAGTGCTTTCCGAGGAACTGATGAATACCTTTACCGGCGAGGATGGCTTCAATCCCGTGCTTATGCGCGATCTTATCAAGACGCTTCTGGACAGCGCCGAACGCATCGGACTGGCCGACTATCTCGCCGAAAAGATTCGAACCGAGGTGTGCATTCCCAATCTCGCCCAGGTGAAAGAAGGCCTTGTGGCCGACATGATGGCGTCGATAATAAACAGTTTCGTGAACGACTTCGGGTATTCCATGCTCACCGGGCAGCAGAAAGAGAAGGCCCGCCAGTTGGCCGCCGACAACGAACTTGATCTGTTCCATTATATAGATAGCGAACGCCGCGGCACATATACACATGAAGAACTGTCGCAGATGTTCGCCACAATGCTTGAGGATGCCGGCAGCATAACCGACTCCTTCGACCACAACTACAACCGCTGGATTGAATATATGACAGTGGCCTACATCGTGCACCTTAAACGCTCCGAACTCCGCCCGGAAGTGAACAGACAGCTGGGCGATCTCATCGAACAAATCAATCTATAATCTTAGCTCTATGAAGCGCATACATTTCGATTCAAAAGGGCCTGTGAAGTGGCATTATTTCTTCTGGCAGCCTTGGGGTTGCGCAGGATGCCTGCTTCGCTTTCTGGGCTTCATGCTGCTGCTGGCGCTGTTCCTGTTCCTGCTGAGCCAGTTCCGGTCGTGCAGCGACGGCAATGCCGCCGATGCTTCCGGTCAGCCGGTGGCATCGCAGCCTGTCGGCGGCGTTGTTCCTCCTATCAATGAGGACGACGTCGTCGACGATGGCGGTCGCCGGCTCGTGGGCAATCGCCTTAATGTGCTTTTCGGAGCCGAGACTGGTCAGGCCGAATACGAAGCCTGGGTGGAGCGCTTTAAAGAACTTTATCCTTCCGATGAGTATCAGGTGTTGTTCTACGATTCCAATACGAAACTCATGTCGATTCAGGTGGAGGAAAGCCGGCGCACGGAACTCATAACCCTTTTACCCGAACAGATTCCCGATATTCCATTCATGGTGTTTGAGGAGGAAGTGATGGAGATGGGTATGCGCCCCAACGATCCGGTGTTCAGCCACAGCGACCATGCATATTACTTCGACCAGATAAAGGCATTCGATGCCTGGGATTATACGACAGGGAAAAACCAGATAACAATCGCTGTTGTCGACAGCTATTTTGATCTTGACAATGTTGAATTCCAGAATACAGCAATCGTGCATCCGTACAGTGTCGTTACTGGCGACACCATTGTGGGGTTGCCGGGGGACTACGACCCGCGTCGTCCCAATCCGGTGTATATGCACGGCAGTATGGTTGCAGGAATGGCATTGGGCGCGTCGGGCAACGGCCGTGCCAGCGCTGGTATGGCGCCACGCTGTTCCTTTATGCCTGTAAGCCTTGGAGACCGGTTCGGTTGTCTTGCCATGTTGCAGGGCATACTGTATGCAATCAATCATGAGGCAACTGTAATCAACATATCCGCCGGATTGTCGTTCACCGAAGAAGTGAGTTCATGGCCTGTAGAGGCGCAGATTGAGGCTGCAAGAACCGAGCTGCTGGCCCAGGAGGCTGTCTGGAAATATGTTTTTGATATGGCAAACCGCAACTATGTCACCATTGTATGGGCTGCCGGAAATGAGAATGTATTCACGGCGCTCGATGCTTCCAAGAGGGGAGATGTCACCATCAAGGTCTCGGCGGTCGATGCCAGTATGAGCAAAGCGATGTTCAGCAATTTCGGTAACTTTCCGGAAGAAAACATTTACGAGAGCACAGTCTCGGCACCCGGAGTCCAGGTGCCTGGCATCGTACCAGGTACAACCGGCTATACGTTGACCGATGGAACCAGCTTCTCGGCACCCATCGTAAGCGGATGCGTGGGCCTTATCAAAAGTCTGGATCCCACATTGTCAACAGTACAGATTATAGAGCTGCTGAAAAGCACTGGTAAACCCGTGGCCGGAGGCGAAACGAGCATAGGTCCCATCGTGCAGATAGGGCCGGCCATAGAACGCCTGTATACCGAATTTGTAGAATACGATGCTTTACTACAGGCCGTGTCCTCAGGCACATCGCAGAGGGCATTTCCGTGGGCCGACCTGCGCCGGCTTGTAGTTGAAGACTCCACCGCACTTGCGCCGTTGCTTACCATTGACATGTTACCCACCGGACCAAACCGGGGAAAATTGCGGTTCTACAGCAACCGTGAGGAGGGGATAGCCGCAGAGGCCGAATATACAGCGCGATGCAGCGCCGACAGTATCGTAATCACCCAGCAGGTGGCAAACTCTCCGGCTGGAGAAGCTGTGTTCGGCACTGCTACATATACCGTTAAATCCAACAGTAGAGCCAAAGCGGAGGTCGCCGGTGTGCTGGGTCAGTGGTGGCTTAATTTCGAGCCGTTCCTAATTAAAAATCCAGTGTGAATACACATATCATTATGGATAGCAATAAAATATCAATATCTCTCGGACTGATTATCTCGATTCTTGGTGCACTGGTTCTTGCGGCATGTACCTGGATAGGCTTTTCTCTAAGACTTGTATCGCCTCTGATGTCTTCCATCGCCGGAATCCTGGTAGCTATTGTAGGCATTGTAGTGATGCTTCTGGCTGTAAGGGCAAAGACAGCAACCAAGGATTTCGGCAAATGGCGCATAGTGGAGATTTGCTGTATCGCCGGCATGGTGGCGGTAATAACTTTTGCTTTTACACCTACAGTTCTGTCGTTCAACTTTATCAAAGGAGCGGGTGGACTGCGCCAGGCCGCCAATACAGATATCGGCGGTATAGAATCCCTTATGGAGGACTTTAAAAATCAGGAAGAGCGTCGCCTGCGTACAAGCTATGCCGGAATGTACAACTTTGTGCGTCTCGGAAATGCCAACTGCGCTCCAGGTCTGCGCCAGTTCCTGAACGACTACTATCATACCTCCCCGGAAAATCTGAGTTATCAGTTGCTGCGGGCACACCGTGGCGAGGACAGCGTGAAGATAGCCGACCTGCGCATCGGCAACGACAGCTATGCAGGTTCTTTCCGCCGCTCCATGGAAGTCATGCGGGGGACAATACGTGGTGCGAACCCTATCCCTTATGCCTCTCTTGCCTATCGGCTGAGTAATACTGCCGAACAGGCTGGTCAGGTGATGTCCACCGTGTCACGCCAGCTCATGCTTCCGAATGTACGCGCTGGAGCATCGCAGCAATACGGCTGCACAATGACAGAGGCAACTGTGTATTCATACACCCCCACAGCATACAGAGCACATATTGATGGAATGAAGAAATTCACGATTGGCGGTATCGTTTTCGCCATGTGTGTTTCACTATTGTATCTGTTCTACTACCTGATAACATACCGTTCACTCAAGAAAGCAATCGACAAGGGCAACAAACCGTCCGATGCCCTGGGGCTTCCTCTTTGATACACCGCTATGGCAACACCACTACCTACAGCCTATAAGATGAAATTGCGCCAATGTTCTGCGGCGCAGCTTGCAGGCTATATTATACAGAAACGTTTTCTCCCCGAGCAGCTTGATGAGCTGGCCAAGGATAATCCAGACTTCGCTGTGCGCCTTGCAGAAGCGAGGCGCGAGGCCTTGAGCCGCCCCAATCCCGAGGAGATGAAGCAGTATGAGGCAGTTGTAGCGGCTGCCGGAATCTCGCTTGATGAGGATGCTACAGAAAATGCTGTTGACAGTTATCTGCAGGAATGGGGAAATACAGAAAGTGCCCGTAACAATGTGGAAGTGGTCAGAAAAATCAAACATCATATCGAGGAACGCAAAATATTCAGAAGCCTTAAGATAAGAGTTGAGGAGGCTCTTGCAGCCCATAACGAGACCGGACAGATGCCATCGCCGGAAATAGGCAGGGCTGTGAACGATTTCATTCGCCAATGGAGCGCCATGCCTGAGGCTTCGGAGGATATACAGACAGCCTCTGTATGGAAACAGAGTCTCGATATGGTGTTCGCCCAGCTCGTAGCGCAACAATGGCAGAGATTGCTCGATAATAGCGGGAACCTCCGCGATATCGAAGATCTTGCCGTTTTCATGCGACGGTATCCGATGTCCGACACCATGCGTCGCCAGGCCGACGACCTTTCATGGCTCTGGGTGCAGAGACAGAGCGATCTCACTGCCGCATCGGTGCGATACGACCAATTATGGAACCATGTCGGAATCCATTCCGGCGAGGCCGCACGCGTGCGCGAAAGCGCGACGGAATGGGCACGCTATTCATCGGCTGATATATTCCAGATAATAGAATTCCTCAATGCCAATCCCGGCCATCCGTTCGAAAGTTCCGCAAGAAGAAGAATACAGGAACTCAAGGCAGAGACTCTCGAGGAAATCCGTATGGCTCCGCAGCTTACCCGTTTCGACGATTTCATGGAGTTGCGCAGCAGCGGAGCATTCTCGGAAGAGGAACTGATGGAAGCGGCCGGTGTGGACGAAAAATTCTACCGTAATGTTCTCTCGCAGGACAAAACGAAGGTTGCACTGCCCAATATCGAAGACATCAGTCTTGTAGGAGGGTGTGAAGGACAGAGCGGTGTTACAGATGTCGTGTTCTTCGGTATCACCTCTTCGGGTAAGACATGTCTGCTGAGTGGATTGTTGCGTAACGGCAATCTGACCTTCGACGGCAAGAGCTACAGTGGGGAGTATGGCGATTTCGTGCGTACATATTCCGAAGCCGGGGTGGCTCTGAGCGGTACGCCGCGCGATTTTGTAGCTACCATCAAGGCTCGTGCGAAGATACCCGGAAGCCGCTGCCATTATGATTTCAATCTTTTCGAGATGGCCGGCGAGGATTTCCGCGACAGAATTGCCAATGCCCGTGGCCATGATGGTGGTGTTGTGGCATCGTTCGCCGATATGGGCAGCGGCGCACCAGAGATTCTCGCAAGCGGTAACGACAAGCTGTTTTTCATTCTCATAGATCCGACTGTGGACTATATACAGCTCCAGGAGCAGAAGCAAGCCATGAGAGCCATGAAGGATCTCATGTTCCCGCAACGTTCCGACAATCCCAATGGAGCGATAATGAGCCGCGTAAAAGGCCTGCATTTCATAGTGACAAAGAGCGATATGCTGCCCGGCCCGGACCGCCGTAAGGCTGCACTCGAGGTTGTGCGCAGTGTTATCAACCACTCCGACGCCGACTATATGGTGGAACAATGCCGAAGCTATGGAATCAATGCCAACAAAGATCCGCAGCTCGACGGCCATCCTCGGGTGTTCTGCTACAGTCTGGGGCATTTCACCATAGGGAACATTTTTGAATACAATCCGGAAGGAAGCGACAATATTATCAAGGTGATATGCGACTATTGTTCTCCGACCCGCAAAGCCGGTTTCTGGCATGGATTCCGCAACTTCTTCACCAAGCCCATTTTCTGAACCATGGATAATACAAATATAGGAGTAGCGGTAGCCGGCCGCCATCCCGGCTATCAGGTCTTCGGCAGTGTGAACTGGCAAGGTCCGGCACCTGTCGATGCCGACCAGCGAAGCCGATGCCTTACCGACAGATATTATTCGGTTGCATTCGACGGCTTCTGGGCAAATTATGAGTTGGCGATATGCAACTTCGTGAGTTCGTCGGCCAGAGACGAGGCATTCCGTATATGTCTTCGAATACCCTTCGGAAACATGATAGTGAACCACGACGGCAACCAGGTGAGCGCCAAGAGAGTGCTCGATCTCATAAGCGAGAAAGTGGAAGCGGTCATGCTCGAACGCAGAGGAAGTACATTCCGCATTCCCAAGGATATCATCCGTCCGGTAATTCCGGAATCGGAAATAGCAGGAATAATATCGAACTACTCATTGGTTCCGCGCTGGGGCGGCTCCATGTGCATGAATGGTTCGGCAAACTCTGTACTGGTAAACACCGATGAAAAAGATATCGGCCTGCTCATCTCCAAACTGCCAATGTGCGAACGCCTTTCGTCGGCTTCGGAGGTATGCTTCGGAAAATTCCGCGGTGATTCATCGTTCGCATTCACACAAAGCGAACGCAATGCAGAGCCTCCTGTTTATGTGGGTGTGCGCTGTTTCGACGGAAGCATAAAGAAAGTGCCTCTCGAAAATTCGCAAACATTCAAATCAGGTGATTACGGTTTTGATGCAGCGTGCTTCAATCCTGCGGAAATAACAATCCAGGCCAAAGAGGTTCTCGAATGCTGGACGCGTAAACTCGCGTTGCCTGAGTCAGCCGGAGTCTCCACCAGGTTTAATGCCAAGGAAGCCACGGTGGAACTGTCGTTCGAACCCGAGGAAAAAGAAATGATAGTTCGGCTGAAGATTGTAGGGCTCACCGATAGTGACGAAGCCTCGTTCCTGAGCAGTGCACGCACATCGCTGATGTCGGGCTCCTTCGAGCCTTTTCCGACTTCGGGCATTGTTCTTCGCGGCATGAAAATAACCGAATTTCTGCATCGATATGCAGATCCGGCAGTACTGAAATCGACCTTTAGCATAGACTCCAAGTGCAATTGCCAGATTACGGGTGTGAGTCTTGTGAACGGCTCCATCCATGTGAATGCCCGCAGAAAACCCGAACCACCCAACCCCAAGAATATACCCGTGGTTGATGCCGTTGGGTTATCTTGTGGCAGCGTGCTAAAAATGGAATTGCCGTCGGCGATTCCACCGATGGGCAGTTGCTATGTGCATATTGCGCCGAAGCCCGGATGTGAGGCTCAAGGATACAGCATAATCCGCAAAATGGAGTTTAAGCCCGACGCACATGGAATTCAAAGCGCTGAGATTGCTGTTCCCGACGATTTTCAGCGGACAATCCAACAGGTCATGCTGGGCACTCCTGCGCAGTACTTCTGCGACAGTGTGGTAAAGGACGGCAACTGTTTTTTCGCCCGGGAATTCCGTAAAAAAAGGTTCATTGGCCGCATTGCTGAGATTTTCAGCTACAAGCTTAATTATACACTTTCCAACTCGGACTATCTGGTGCGTATCACCGGTCTGTTTCTGGCCGGACTGCTGTTGCTTTTTGCAGGCTATCTGCTTGGCATGTATACCGGCAACGCCATACGGGATGCAATAGCTTCCACCGCTGAGCGAATCGAGACTACTGTAAATAACACAAGCAGTGATGTGGAAACGCTGGATGCAGCCGGCGAACACAATGAGGAGGTCGACAAAGTGGAACCTGCCGAATCGCCAGTCGCTGTTCCGGTACAGTCCGATTCCATACACCAACAGGACGCTGAACAATCCGGCGATATCGATTTAGGCCGTACGCATGGGAGCAACCCCGATGTCGAAGATTATGCCGACACCGAAGAGTGTACCTCCCAGTCTAAGGAACCAATAACGCAACAATAAGGTGAATATATCCAAGATAATAACACTGTGCGCCGTTCTCTGTCTTTTTCTGGCTGGGGTATACTGGATTTCTTTCGGCGGCGAGATTTTCAGTTCCGACATAGAACCGGAGAATCTCAGCAGCGACATGCATGTGCAGCTCGTTGGCCAGGTGGAGAACGATGTGTCGCGTTTTGATTGTGGCTGGAATCCGGTTGCGTTCAACAACAGTCTGTCGTACATCCGTAGCCATAGCGACGATGCCGACACCACAGTGCTGATCGACAAGCTTGTCTCCGGAACGATTCTGAAACTCGACAGCGTGGCATCCATTGCTTTCCGGAGTATTGAACGCCGCCAGAGAATATCCAGTCATGACGTGCTCGGACCTGTATACCAAGGGTTCGACTATCTTTGCAATCAATATAATGTGGTAGGCGATTCCCCTGCGGCCGACCGCCTCAGGAATAACAGGGAAATCTATAATTTCATGTACAGCTACAATTCCGGAGGGGCCGGCCCCGACCCGGTGTTCAATCTCAGAGTTGTTGCCGGCGGTAATCTCGATTGGAACGAACACCTGGCCGATATGGATGCATATAAAAGCCGCAGAAAGCGTATTCTTGATGAAAAGCGACGTCTGGTGGCATCAAGTCCCGACCTGTGCGATATAATATGGATTCAGAGTGCGCTATCCAACGATACTTTCGATGAAAATATCCGTCAGGCACATATGCTTTATATCGAAAAGGAGCGCAGGGCGCTTTTAAATACCTTGTCGGAGTTGAATACCAACGGTTATTACAGCGATAACGAACAGGCAAGAAACAATGCCGCCAGTCAGCTCTATGCACTGTCGGCAAATCTGCCGCAGCCATTGCAGACACCCGAAATAATCGGCGCCATTAATAATGTCCGTCGTTCTTTTATCCAAAATTAGACAGCACTATGCCGAAAATAAAAGAAGTACCGAGTACTGAAGTCCATTGGCAAGTTGCCATATGGAACATTCGCGATGCCGCCAATGCCCGCATCAAGAAGATAATGGGCGAAGATGCCGAAATATTTGCGCCAGTATATGTTACACACAGCAGCTACTACTGGAGCGATAGCGATGCGGAAGGGTGGCGTCCGCTGTCGTCGGCTTCGCAGGACGACCAGACCGAGGCGAAAACACGCATTGCCGAACTTAAAGGAAAATCGTTGCATAAATTTCCTGGTATGGCAAGTGTGCTGGAGCAGGTGTTCACATTTCCCAACGATGATTTTATCTTCGTCCGGCGTCGAAGTGGCGATCATCTGGAAGTCAAGCTCACCGGCTGGGGTTTTGCAAATTTCAACCGTGCACACGGTTCGGTTATCACAGAGACAATCGAAGAGGACAAACTCAACGAAATAACTGTCAGCTTTTCAATAGATGGTGAGGCTGTTCCGAACCGCCGTTTTGCGTTCGCACAGGGCATGGAGTGGGTAGAGGAACGTACCGACGGCCGTGGCATTTTCAGCTTCGGCCGCCATACACCTGGTTCCACAGTGTCTGTGCGTGACATCGCAACCGGTGTGGAACGTATTACTGTAATCGACAAGGACACCACAAACATCAATGTCGATGTAACCGAATATCTTTCGGTGCGGGTTATGGCACGCCATGACGATGTGCCGGTGAATGGTGCCGAGGTGGTTATAGACTATGGCAGGCGCCATACCGTGCTCACTCTCACCGAGGGAATGGCAGGATGTTCGCTTCCCTGGTTCGACGGTGAAGAGGCCAGGGTATCACTCGGTTCCGAAATGCAGCGGCGCGAATTGCGTAAGGATGTGATAAACGAATTTGTGTTCGACACCAGGACACCACATCAGCCGAGGACTCGCGTGGAAGTGGCTGTTTCCGGAGACGGGGCACCCATCGCTGGTGAGAGAGTGGCAATCGACACCCCTGCAGGAAAGATAGATGCCATAACAGATGCTTCCGGCCTGGCGGTATATGAATTCGACACAAAGGAAGGGCAGGTGAGTGCAAGCGTGCGCGACCGGAGCGAAAACCGCAGTGCCATCGACGGCACCATGCGTTTCGAGTTCACATTCGATACTCCGGCACCCGTGGAATTCGATGCGTATCTGAGGGTTGTAAATCTGTCCGACGAGCCGCTGGCATTCTATCCTGTCGATGTCAATCTTGGCGATGGAAGCGCTACAGTAAGCTGTCTTACCGACCAGAACGGTATGGTAGGGCCCATGCGTGTGCTTTCGGGCAATATTCTTACTGCGTACGACGGCAATCGCCCCACAACCTACGAAACCTACGAACTGGATTCCGCTCAGCAGGAATACATATTCCGGCTGCCCTATGACAGCGTGCCCGGCAAAAACGACATGTTGTTGAGAGTGGTTCACCGCGACGGTTCGCCTGCTGCTGGTGCGACATGTATTCTCAGCCAGGACAGCAAACGTATTACCGGTGCCATGGACAGTAACGGCGTGATAAGCTTCGGAAGCGATGACTTCGCCTACGAACGCCCGGTTACAGTGAGTCTGTATAGCCAGTACCGCACATATCCACAGATTCCTCTGACACTGGAAAAGGACGAGTGCCATTATGAACTTGTCGAGGTCGACGGGCCTCAGCCTTGGTGGAAAATCGCCGGTGAAATCGCTCTTGCCGCTGTCGGGCTGCTCGGAATCGTTGGTGCCTACTTCGTTCTTGAAGGACTATATTCCCGTATTCCCAACCTATTCGCATAACTACTGTCATGAATATGCTGTTCTACCACTGGGTGATGCCGGTGATTTACATAATGTGCGTTCTGGCATTCCTGCTGTTCGCCTACGACAAACACTGTGCCGTGTACTCCAAGTTCCGGATTCCCGAATGGATTCTGGTACTTGTTACAGTGGCTATGGGAGCCTTCGGTTCTCTATGCGGCATGGTACTGTTCAACCATAAGACATCCAAATCGCTGTTCTACATCCTGGTGCCACTGGCTATGCTTCTTCAGATTCTCGGCACGGTGGCTGTGTTGTGGTTCTTGTAGCCTATAAGTCTCCTCTACGAAATGAACAACTATCTGAAAGCTTTTCTTGCAGGATCTTTTATCCTGCTCATCGCACTTCTCCTGCTTGGCACTTGCCGCCACAACCGCGGTGAGGCTCCTGTGCGCCCCGAAGACGTCGGTGGCGACGGCGATATAAAGATAACCCTGCTATGGGATTTTCCCGGAGATCTGGATCTGCACGTTATGCAGCCAAATGGCGAAGAAATATGGTATCGCAATCTTCGCGACGACTCACGTGGAGGCGGACACCTTGACGTTGATGAAATCAGTGGAGGCCCAGGCTCCGCCGAAAATGCATACTGGCGCAATCCTCGTAATGGCCAGTACAAGGTAAATGTGGTTTTCTATCGTGTCGATGATGAAGCTCCCAACGGTGGCCCGGCGAAAGTTGTCGTTAAAGTCGACGGAGTTTCGCGGCAATACAACCTTTGGATGCGCACTAACAATCAGAACCAGCATGTGGTAACATTCAACTATCCTCCGGAAGCTGAACCGCAGACACCTGCGACACCCGACGAAACACAGCCACAATGAACAATTATCTGAAGGCATTTCATGCCGGAATATTCTAATCAACTCTCTCTACAACCATGAACAATCATCTCAAGGGAATACTTGCCGGAGCATTCATCCTGCTGGTCGCGTTGCTGCTTCTCAGCAAGTGCACAAGTTGCCGCCAGCAGCCCGAACCGATTGCTGCGGCAGACCCGGAGCCAATCGAAATCATCGACGAACCGGTTGATAATCCGGAGCCTCAGCCCGAGCCAGAACCAGAACCCGCACCAGAGCCAGAACCCGTGGAAGTGCGCACCGATGAAGGTCAGGACGGAGAAATCCGTGTTACTATAGAGTGGCCCTTCCCCGGCGATGTCGATCTTCATGTTACAGAACCATCGGGAAATGAAATCGACTACCGCAATATGCGCAACAGCCGTACTGGTGGATATCTTGATGTCGACAACCGTACCGGAGGCACGCCATCGTCGACTGCTGTAGAAAATGTTTTCTGGTCCAACCCTGATGCCGGTAGATACCGTGTGGAACTCGTGTACTATAACACAAGTCCACTGGCTCCGGACGGTGGATATGTTAACGTACGTGTAAAGAACGGAGCCCAAGTCGATACATACCGCGCACGCCTAACCCACAGGGGACAGCGCGTGCTAATAACCGAATTTGTTCACCCTAATTGACAGTTCCCAATTTAAAAGCGAACTAAAAAATCTCCCCGGTTGCAATAACATGATATTTGTAGCCGGGGAATATGTTTTTGGTTGCCCACATCTCATTTCAAAGATTACGCTGAAAATGCGCACTTTTGCAGGTATAAAAAACTAAACCCGATAGCTTGACAAGTCAGGGGCTACCGGGAATCAACACTGCAAAATTAGTGTTTTTTGATTAAAAAGCAGATTAAATAAGCGTCTTTTCGCAGACACCATAGAGTGCATAACTTCGCTGTCATCGCCTTGGCAAAGAAAAATCAGCAAGTTATGGACTTTCTCAATTTTAACTCCGTCGAGACGCTGCCGGGCTATGAAGCCCGCGCCGGTGTTCCGAAACGAAAAGAAAGCCTCCGGCTACTTCTTTGCATAGCAAAGCGACAAGTCGATTACTTTTAGCCGGGTGAACAGGGGTATTTAACGACACGTCCACACCTTCTCAGGCAATCATTGTTTTTTTGTGTGTTTCTATTATTTCTCAAATAATTTGTACACTTGTATAATTTTCCTTTTGTTCCTGTCACCTTTTATCATCGAGATGTGTCTTACATACGAGACGCCTCAAAAGAATAACGTTACACGAACAATAAAACTCAAAAGATATGACAGCAACATTAGTTCCCATCTTCGTCTGCGTAGTGCTCCCGGTAGCAGTCGTGGCAATAATCGCAGCAACAAAAATGAACAACGACAACAAGCGTTCAAAAGTGCTTATCAAAGCAATCGAATCCAACTGTGGAATCGATGCAGACAAACTGGCAGAGGCTCTTCAAAAGCCCAAGAAAACGGCTCGCGAGATTCTCAACAATCGACTGCTCCTGGGCTGCATCTTCTCTTTCGTCGGTCTTGCGCTCTGCATCGTGGGCATTGTGTCACTCTGCATGGGCACCGAGTTCTCTGCAGACCCCGTTACAGTTCCTTTGGTATTCGGCGGTGCATCACTCGCAGTAGGTCTGAGCTATCTTGTTGTTTACCTCGTAACTCGTAAACAAATCAAAGACTAACCGCCCAAGGATATGACTCGCGAGCAATTCATATCTCATGTAGAAGCCACACAGAAAGCGTTTCGCCGCTTTCTTGTGGCTCTATGCTGCGGAGATACCTCGCTCGCGGATGATATTGCACAGGAATCCTACATCAAGGCTTATCTTTCATGCGATACATTTTCAAACCTTGACAAATTCAACGCCTGGATTTTCAAAATCGGCTACAACACGTTCATCAATAATAAGCGTGGAGAACGGCTTACAGTCGGCATAGATGATGCAAAAGATATTACCGCACATGACAGCGCGGATTACTCTTTTGCTTATCAAGACCTCTACGAAGCTTTGAACAGAATTCCTGCAAAGGAACGCACATCGGTATTGCTATTCTATATGCAGGGCTACTCAATCAAGGAGATAGCTGAGATACAGGAAACCTCACAAAATGCAGTGAAGCAACATCTTTCGCGAGGCCGCACACATTTGCGCGGTTTGTTATCAATCAATTAACCATACAAAATCTTATGGAAGATGATAAATTTAAATCATTATTCTCAAACTTCGAGCCGGAACTTTCGTCCGACTTTCGGTTTATGAATAAGCTCCAACGAAATCTAAATTCCGTGGAGTTAGTCAAACAGCACATAGCCGAAGTCAGGTCGCGGAGTAAAAAAGCCGTCTTAATAGCCGTCATTGTCGGCTTTATTGTCGGCTTCCTATTCTCATTGTCTTTGCCATATTTGATTGATGCCGTTTCAAATTGGCAATTGACCTTACCGAGCGAGTCCATACTGAACACCTTTGCTAAAAACTTCACCATAATTGCTTGGCTCGTTATTGGTGGTACATCGGTTTTTGCCGCAATCAACACTTATGAAATATCGTTTTCGCTGCTAAAACCCAAAGAAACGAGTGCATATTGACACAATTAACGTTGTCTTTTCCGCATAGAGTGCTTTACCGTACTTTCGCAGTACGATAAAGCACTTTTTCTATGCAGACAATCTCAATTAACTTTATTGTGCCGCAGGGCTGGCACGAATTATCCGATAAACAGTTACGCTATGTTTTTCAACTCATCGCCTCCGAGTATGCGACCGATGAAATTGCGGACTGTTCCTCGAAAAGGTCAGGTTGGAGAAGTGCTGCATCTACCTTGACCCCCGAATATCGTTCAACGAGATTGACCGATATTTTTTCAGCGGCACCGCCGGAGCATACTTCATGATAGCGAAGGAATACTTCGCCTCGGTGATGAATATACGCGATTTCTTTGCCGACAATTTCGGCAAGCAGATGGCCGAGACCATCAGCAAAGCGCTCACACGCGACCTCTCGCGCCAATTTACCGAATTATCATTTTATAAATCATTGATGCTTAGAGGTGTAACTTGTGCGATGAAATAATATCAAAAAAATTATCGAAAAATTTGGTTTATAATATAAATCGGTTTAACTTTGCATCATAGAAATAGAGTGACATCGCGCGAGTTTACTCCTTTCTTTTAAAGATACGGTTTATAACACAAACCGATTTATTAAACTCAAAAAAATCATCAACAAATGGAAGACAAAAAAATCACCCCCCAAGAGAGCATGGCTCTCATCGCGCAGATGATAGAATCATCGAAACAGCGTGTGGCAATGCCAGATCTACGTATCTCGATAATGTGGGCTGTACTCACAATCCTTACCGCAGCAACGGTACTTACCGATATGCTCCTCTTCCACTCACCGTGGATTAACCTGGTATGGTTTGCCATACCTGCTATCGGTGTGCCGGTAAATATCATAATGGTAAAGAAGTCAGGAGTGGTGAAAGGCGCGAAGACACTGATTGATACAGTCAGCGATGGGATATGGAAGACCGTAGGCTTCATTGCTATCGCTCTTTCATTAATGTGCCTGGTGTTCAATCTTCTCGGACACCCGGAGGCATGGCTCGTAATGTTCTATTATGCGTTCATCATGGTGGGTTTCGGTGCGGCAATGACCGGCATATTGCTGAAAGAAAATTCATACATTTTCGGCGGTGTATTCTCTATCATTGTGGGATTTGTGGTTATAGCTCTCCAAATCTGCATGATACAGTTGCTTATAGTGTGGGTGCTACCGCTCTATATGCTCTGTTTCCTGCTGATGTTCATAGTCCCGGCTTTTGTAATCCGTAAAAAACTAAATGCCTCGAAGCAATGAAAGAATTGAATCTATTACTGCACTCTCAGTTGAGGCTTGCCGTAATATCGATTCTGATGAATGTCGAAGAAGCCGATTTTGTCTATCTTCGTGAGAAAACGGATTCGACTTCTGGCAACCTAAGCGTACAACTTGACAAACTTTCATCTGCCGGGTATATTGCCGTGGAGAAAGGGTTTGTCGGGAAGAAGACACGCACTGTATGCAAAATCACCGAACAAGGCCGCAAAGCGTTTGAAGAGTATGTCGATGCGTTAAAACAGTACATCAATCTGAAATAGAAACAGCTTTCTATAATAGAATAGCATCTGCAAGAGATTGTGGATGCTTTTCTCAATTACATCCGGCGCTGTGCCGAAGCCTTCAACTCTAAAATCAAGATCTTCCGCTCTCAAATGCGCAGGGTCCGAGACCGCGATTTTTCATCTTCCGACTCGTCATACTATACGCCTGAACATTTAAATTTAACCACCACCCATTTTAACAAATGCACCGGAATTTCGGCTTGACCCGTTTTATTTCCGCAAACTTCGGTAATGTTCCGCAACTTTCGGCATAGTATCAGGATGCATAAACACGCAAAAAGCGCTGAAAATCCAGTAAATCACTGGATTTTCAGCGCTTTTAAGCGGAGCGACCGAGATTCGAACTCGGGATACCCTTTTGGGGTATACACGCTTTCCAGGCGTGCCTCTTCAGCCACTCGAGCATCGCTCCTTAATCCGGGTGCAAAGGTATGGTTAATGTATGGATTTGGCAACTTTCGGGGCGTGTTTTTTTGCACACGGCAAGTTAATAATATTTAATCAAATTTATATGTCTCTGTAATCCCATCTACGCCAGAGAGATGTAGATTTGCATACCCTTACTCAATTTGTATGTTCCGATTATCTGAAAATATATTTCAGCGTCTCACAAGACGGGATGAGCCGTCGGAGCGGCGTTCAATTACGATGCCTTTATAGCCGTCCAATACCGGCATCCCGGTCAAATTGTAATATTCTACTGTAACCTGCTTTGTTCCGATATTAGTAGCCATTCCGGTAACGGTTCCTGCTTTGGCAGTCAGCCGATAGCATGCGAGTCCGCTATTGTTGGTGAGAAGATACAGTTCGGTGGATTTGCCGGTTTTATTAACCACGGTTCGAGTCGGTGCTTCACAGTCGGTTACAAATTCTGCCTTTGTGTTGAAGTCTTCCGTCAGATGCCATAAGGGCGACTGCTCACTGATTGAATATGGATATTGTAGCAGATGATCAATCTGGTATTTGTCGGCATTCTGCACGTCGCTACGGTATATCATCATGTATTCCCCGTCTATACTGAAAATACATGCACCAGAATCCTTTACAGGATAATCGGGTTGGGGGAGTGTGCTTTCGGCAGTAAGCCATTGGCTGTTGATTGTGCATACTGTAGGAAGAGAGAACTGATAGTCGCTATCGGTTGAATCATCTGTGTCTTGAATCAGTATGCGTCCGCTTCCGAGATTTTGTATTGTCGGGTTGTATGCCTTCAACGATGTATCGGAGAGTTCTGTCTTTAACGCGCCATTACTGAAGTCGTAATAGGAGATGGCTGCATCGAGATTGCTGCGGTAAGCGTTTTCCGTGAACCATGACAGTGCGGCTACACTGAAATTGCCGGATTTAAGGTTCCCGAATACCGATACCTCCTTGGTGTACATGTTTTCACTGCTGTTGACAATATAGCATGTCATAGCAGTAGGATTTCCCGATGCGGAGAATTCCAGCGGATATATTTTCAGCGGGCTGCCGGAGCCTTCCTGTGGTGCTGCGAAATATGGAGCTCCCTCGCTGTCTGTCCCGACAATCGCGCATCTGGTGCCAAGTGCAGGCGGTGTCTGTCCATTCCAATCGATATCGACTACCGAGTATCTCCAAGTACCGTCCGGTTGGTTTTGCAGGCGTATCAGCTGATATTTTTGTTCGTCCGGGCGGGTCATCACCCGCATTGAAAAGTATAATGCATTGTCCAGAACAAAGAAGTCGCATATAAAATCTGGCGACGATATGCCTGCATCATATAGTTTTTCCTTGAAATCCGGCTGATTGAATACACATTCTATGTTGATTGTGCTTTCACCGATTTCGGCCTCGGCATATCCGGTTTGTGCGCTTGCGACCCGTGCGCTTGCCAGCATACACAAAGCTGAAACTGCAATAATGGCTGTTTTATGCATCGTTATTCATGGTTGCTTCAAGTCCATACATAACCAATGAGTCTTGTTGAATACGATTGATTAGCGAACTCTTCGCTTCTTTAGTTATTTTTTTGCAAATATAATTTTTTTATGGAATACATCCAAATAACTACTGCATGGTAACTCAATTCTTATTATATCTTTCCACGTTTCACTTTTTTGTAGTAACTTTGCATGTCGTAAAACATGATTCCACAGCACGTATAATGATAAAATCCGCCCTTGAGAAAGTCATACATGAAGATATGGCAGAGATTTGGAGCATTCTTTCGCCTGAGGAAAAGCGAAAGATTGCAGACAATCTGCAGATACACCACTTTAAAAAGAATCAGTTGATTTATGCGGAAGGCGATGAGCCTGAGTATCTTTGGTGCCTGTTCAAGGGAAAAGTAAAGAAATCGAAGGAAGGTATCGGAGGCAGGGTTCAGATTTTACGACTTATACGTCCTGTGCAGTATTTCGGCTACCGCGCGTTCTTTGCCAACGAGCCATATGTGAGCAGCGCCACCGCATTCGAACCGTCGGCGCTCGGGGCATTGCCGCTTGAGCTGGTTCGCGATATGATTCAGCACAACATCAATCTTGCATGGTTTTTCATAAGGGATCTTTCGCGGAATCTCGGCGGTTCCGACACCAAAATTGTGAATCTTACGCAGAAGCACATCCGTGGACGCCTGGCGGAAGCGCTTATCGTTCTTCTGGAAAACTATGGCTATGAGGACGACGGCACTACACTGCGTATCTATATGGCACGTGAGGATCTTGCCAATCTTTCCAATATGACAACCTCCAACGCTATCAGGACTCTCACAGCATTTGTCAACGAAAAGATTCTGTTTGTCGACGGGCGTCGCATCCGCATTATCAACGAGCCTATGCTGCGGAAAGTTAGTAAGTTCGGATAAGCTGCTTATTATCTTCTTGCCCTCCGTGGAGTTCGCTGTATCCCTTTGCGGCGCACATATTCTTTGAAGTCGCTATAGTCGCCTCCGCGGAAAACGTTCAGATCCACAGCATGGCCTATACCGTGTGCCTTGCCTGTCTGCGAGAACTGCCAGATTACACAATGCCTGAATCGCGGTTCACGCGAATAGCTGGCAATCCAGAAATCATAGTCGTCGAACCCATGGCCGTGAAGATAGTCTCGGTAATATGAGTCATAGGTGTATATTATGGGCTTGATACCATAATAGGATTCGACTTCTTCGAGCCACTCTTTGGCGATTGCCACAATACGTGAGTGGTCGCGGAGCATTACATTTCTGTTTATCTCGAGGTCGAGCACTGGCGGCATGTCACCTTTTTCCAATGGTGTATTCTGAATGAAGTAACGTGCCTGGCTGCGGCCGCTGCCCGATGGCGACAGGAAATGATAGGCTCCACGTATTATTCCGTGGTCGCGAGCGCCGTGAAACTGGCGTTCGAAATATTCATTTCGCAAGCTTGTTCCCTGTGTTGATTTAACCACCATAAAAAGAACGGGCTGCAGATAGGTGCCGGTTTTAGTGAGTTTGCCTCTGGCGCTTGCAGGGAGTGCCAGCTGTTTCCACTTTATATTTTTCTGATATTTGCTTACATCAAGCCCGTAGACGGTCTGGCCTACGTTGAAATTCGTTCCGCTCTTTCGCTGGAGTGTGCCTCTGCGCCAGCGTCCGAATTCCATGGTGCCGTCGGCGAACTCCATCAAGCCCAGACCCTCTTTGTAAGCATGGTTCCAATGCCCGGAATAAACGTTTCCGTTGGTGTACCGACATATTCCGAAACCGTGTTGCTTACCATGGTCTATTCCACCGGTATATACATAACGGTCGGTGCGCAATTCACCCACTCGTGCCGGCGAGGCACTGCAGAGAATAAGCAAAGTCACAGCAGAGCAGCATATGGCAAGTCGTTTTAATGCGGTGCTAATCATATCACAAATATAGGCAAAAACGCCCGAATTGCAATATAGAGCTACTATGCCATGCTGTCAGAACGCCATCAGTATCCCGTAATGGTGTTGTCTATTCGGGAAAATAGAGTTAGTTTTGTAGTCAGCAAATAAAAGAAATGGAGTTCAGAATAGTTTCATCGGCCGGTGCACGGCGTTTGATTTTAATATATGCCGGATGGGCAATGGATTGGCATCCATTTTCGAATCTCAGGCGCAGTGGCTATGATATCGCTGTGGTCTGGGATTACAATGACATATCTTTTGAATCGGTATGGCTGGAATCTTACTCCGAAGTGTGCATTGTCGCCTGGTCGATGGGCGTGGCTGCTGCATCGGCTACCGCTGATATCATAGGCCATAGGCTCACCGCAGCCATTGCTGTCAATGGCACTGAAAAGGCGGTCGATGACAATGTTGGCATTCCGGCGGAACTGTATCAGGCTACACTTGATAGTCTGAGCGATACTTCACTGCGCAAGTTCTACCGTCGCGTATGCGGCTCTGCGACCGCCTATGCCGAATTCTCCAGGAATCTACCGGAGAGGGGGGTGCCGTCGCTGGCTCATGAGCTTGAAGCCATGCGCGACATTGCGTTGAAACATACTGCTGGAAACAAAATTAAATGGGATATGGCCATTATCAGTACTTCCGATGCAATCTTTCCTGCAGCCAACCAGCGCAAAGCCTGGAACGGTATCCCGACATATGAGTTCGATGGACCTCATATACCCGATTTCCAAAAGATTCTGGATTCATTCATAATCGACAAAGATTCTGCAGGGACGCACTTCGGCCGCCGTCGCCGGAGCTACGATGGCTATTCGAGTGTTCAACAGAATATCGCTTCGCGTCTTTGGCAATATTGCACAGACTATGGCATTGCCGAAACAATAGCAAAACCGACATCTCGTATAATGGATATAGGCAGCGGAACCGGGGCACTAACTCGCCTTGTCGCTGATACCATGCATGGAGGACGGCTCGAGGCATGCGATCTATGTGGAGAGCCACCGTCCCAGGTCACTGATGATAATTTTTCCCGAGGCGATGCCGAGTTGCTTGTATCGGAATTCGGCAATGGGGCATATGACGCCATATTATCGTCGTCTACAATACAGTGGTTCAACTCGCCTCAGCGATTTATGCGGCGTTGCATATCGAAAATCAAGCCTGGAGGATATCTGGCATTCAGTGTGTTCACTCACGGCACTTTAGGTGAGGTTAGGGAGGCGACCGGCAGAGGGCTGCCCATGAGAACAAAGGCTCAATGGAAAAGCCTGTTACCAGAAGGTGCGAAGCTGCTTGCAATGGATGAATATACCGACATTCTCGAGTTCGATAGCCCTACAGAGGTATTCCGCCATCTTAGCCGCACGGGAGTGAACTCGCTTGAAACAAGTGGTAATTCCACGCAACTGTTGCGCCAGGCCTTACTATCATATCCACGCCAAAGTGATGGACGGTGTCGGCTGACATACAATTCTGTGATAATAATCATGCAAAAATGCTGAAGGAAAAAGTATTGTTCATCACCGGCATCGACACCGACGCCGGCAAAACTTATGCCACCGCATATCTCTCCCGTATGTTGGCCTCGCAGGGGCGTAAGGTAATCACCCAAAAGTTTATCCAGACCGGCTGTACTGGCTCAAGCGAGGATATAGATGCACACAGAAGGCTGTGCGGTGGAGAATACTATCCTGAGGACGCAGCAGGACTGACAGCCCCGCTCATATTCTCATATCCCGCATCGGCTCAGCTTGCGGCAGCTATCGACGGCCGCACCATCGATATGGCGAAAATAGAGGCATGCACTATGGAGCTTGGAAAGAATTACGACAGCATCCTTATTGAAGGTGCTGGCGGGCTCATGGTTCCTATCCACGACGACTATTTCACAATCGATTACATCGCCGAACATAATTATCCTGCGGTACTTGTGACCAACGGGCGACTTGGCTCCATAAACCATACCATCCTTTCTCTCGATGCTTTGAAAAAAAGAGGCATTAAGGTTGCGGCTGTTGTCTACAACAGATATTTCGACCGTGACAAGACAATCTGTGCCGATACCGTAGGATTCATCAAACGATATATGGCACACCATCATCCGCAGGCGGAGTTTATTGATATGCCTTGCTACGAACAGTGGTAGGAACTGCACCGGAATCTTCGCAACAATAGCGGCGGTAGAGCACGAAGAAGGCTGTGGCACCGATGGCTGCCAATGGCAAACCGAGCAAAGCCGGCGACTGGAATCCCCACCCTGAACGGATGGCAAAGCCTCCTATCAGCGCCGCCACGGCATTTGCCACATTGAAGGCTATCTGTATTCCGGCTCCGCCAAGCATTTCTCCGCCCTTTGAGAACTTTACAATCATGTACTGCGCGGGGCCTCCGATGCCGAAAAGACAGGCCGTTGCACAAAACATCAAGATTACCGAAGGCACTTCGTATCCGGCAAGCAGATACAACCCGGGCATAATCACAACCACAGCTGCAGTCAACATGCCCGATACCAATGCCGGATGATGTCTGTCGGCCATATAACCTGCAAGAAAGTTGCCAAAGAACATTCCAATACCAGCGACTACCATAATCCATGTCATGGCCGATTGATGGAAACCGGTTATCTGAGTCATCACCGGCTCGATATAGCAGAACCAGCAATATACCGAAGCCTGGCCGAAGAAAACGCCGGCATATATGAGCCATGCGCCGCCGTGGCCAAGAAAGCGGAACTGTCCTTTCAGTCCGGTGTCGGGGAGTGAGGGCAACGATGGCATCCAAAGCAGGATAGCCGAAAGAGTGCAGATTCCTAACAAGGAAACGATGGCGAATGTTCCGCGCCACGACAACACTCCGGCAATGTATGTGGCTGCAGGCACTCCGATTATGTTAGCGACAGTCATACCACCGACCATAATAGCCACGGCCGAGGCTCCGCGTCCTGGAGAAAGCCGCGAACACACTATGGCGCCGGCGCCGAAGAATGCACCATGGGGCAGCCCGGAAATGAATCTCGACACCAGCATCGTATGGAAATCCGGAGAAACGGCAATCAAGGCATTGCCGACAGTTATTATGGCTGCAAGAATAAGCATAATCCGCTTGAGCGGCATTTTCCGTATAAGAAGTAGCCCGGGAGCACCTACAGATACACCGAAAGCATATGCTGAAATCAGTTGGCCGGCGGATGGAATGCTTATTTGTATATCGCGGGCGATATCACCGAGGATTCCAATCATGGTGAATTCCGCAATGCCGAGAGCAAAGGTTCCGATGGCAAGCGACAGTAGACTTAGTTTCATATAGTATACAAGTTATCGAAATTCACAGCGGCGAAAACAAGTGTTTCCGCCGCTGTGTATATTCCAGTCGTTATCGTCTTGTGCGCCTTACACTGCGTGTTGCGCCGCTGCTTCCGGAACTAGAGCTTCGCTTTGGCTCTTTTACTTTTTTTGTGGAACGCCTTGTAGATCGTTTTGTCACTCGGGAAGGAGTTGTCGCGCTTGTGCTTGGTTCCACCGATGAACTGTCGGCACCTGCGGCGAGTGCTTCGCGGGCTTCACGTGCGGCAATTACCTCTTCGCGCGACGGAACCCACAGTTTGTCTTCGAAATGTTCCAGCCGCGACTGTATGCTGTCCTGGGCACGACGGAGATTGTCCGGGTCTGGGTGCATCTGCGCAAGAGATCGGTTCTTCAGGTTGCGGGTCTTGTAGATGTCGCCTTGATACATATTCAGAGTGAAGAAATCATCATATGTGCATGTGGGAAGATTGTTATCATCATCTACAAAGATAGCCTGAGACGCCAGATGGGGACGGAGTTTAGCGAACTGAATCCAGAACATAGGGTAGCGCAGAGCATCTCCGCCGAAGTCGCCTGTACGGTGAAGCACAGGGCAGATGGCCTCCACAACAGGACGCAAACGGTTTTGGCGTGTATCGAACTCCCATCGTTCGATTACGAAATATGACAGTACCTCGTTGGTGGGTACATCATTCTCGTCGATTTCAAATCTGGGGTTCCGCTCTGTGGAACCGCGCCCTTCGGTATACGGTATATGGAAGCGGTCGAGTACATCCCTGGCCTTTACCTGATATTGCTCGGTAAATATCTCTCTTCCATCGAGATATTCATATGCCGGTATCTGTCCGGAGGCGAAAAGCTTTAGAATGATTCTGAAGAGATTTTCCTGTCCATCGACCGGTTCTTCCGGAAAATAGAGAGCCGCATTCTCATCCTTGTCAAGGTCGATGCTGCGGTATATGACCTTCTGCCACTGCCTGTCGGCATCGGTGATTGAGGAATTGCTGCTGCCGAAAAAATTCTGCATGCGCTCGCTTACTGCCGTAACGGACTGCGTAGCGTTTCGGTCGTTGTCGCGCCGGCGCACCACACCACGACTCTCGTCCTGTGCGACGGCACCGAAAACAGAAGAACCCAACAATAGAATCGGTATGACTTTCCGGAGATTCTGTTTCATATATTTAGTACTGAATATACTCTTAATTTACAATAACTTCCATTGGCGACAGGTCGCGGGTTGTCCCATCAGGACCTTTGGCGCGGATTCTTGATATATAGAACCGCTTGCCGCGGCTGAGACGCTGTATCTTCTGCTTCTGTCCCGGCGAGAATGCCGCACCCTGGCTGATGTCGGTTATGGCATTGCCCATCGAGTCGAACATCACAGTCTCGAAGCTGAGAACTTCGAAAGGTGTATCGAGCAGGCCATCGTCGATTGCGGCCTGCAGACTCTGTGCATTGAGCAGAATGGCTTTCTGGATAGGGCGTCCGCCGCGATAGTGCTCAACGGCTCCAGATGCATCTTTATAAGCGATGAATGGAGTAGGGTCGGGGAGTCTCCTCACACGGAAAGTGCTTGAAGCCACATTTACCGGCCGGCCGTCCATGCTTGCCGTTATACTCACCACAGCCTCCTCGCCCACGCGCTCGGGGCGAGCAATCCAGGAGTCGCCGCTGCGAACGAGCGATCCATTGGTCATGGTGGCGGATATTTCATTCATTGCAACACCGGGAACGGAAATGCTCACCGGGTTGTCGATTCCCGCATACAGTACATTCATCATTGTCGCGGAAACTGTTGCCATTGGCTCTATGACTGTGTAGGATGATGTGAAATTGCGACGTGTCGTAGAGCCATCGCTGTTGGCCACTTCAAGATATCCTTCGTAGGTGAAGTCTCCGGTTGCTCCGGTGGTCACCTGATACAGTCCGTGGTTGTTTTCGAGTTCAACGCCTCCGATATATACTTTGGGGCGCTGGGTGGTGTCGACGGCGGCAAGAAGTATATTGGCCGAATATGTACCACCGCGCATTACAAGACGGCTCGAAGGCAGCACATAGGCATTGAGTTCGTTCACTCGGAGATCGCCGGCGTCGACCTGGCTGAGAAGCGACGACAGGACTTCTCCTTCGGCATAGAGGATGTCGTTCTGCAGTTTCGAGAGAAGTGTGATAGCTGCGACAACCGGCTGATGGTCGAAGCGGCTCTCTTCCCACAGTTGCGGAGCGAGCGTTCCCTGGCGTGTCACATGGTCGGTGGCGAGAGAGTGTGCTATGTTGGCACGCTGTATGCTATCGGGTATCAATGCCGTAACAGACTCACGATATTCTCCGATACGCTGCCGCAGAAGCCGACCTCGGTGCGCTCCGGGAGTCAGCATTACCACAGCGGCGCTTTCGAGATCATCACGGTTGCTGATGTTGTCCACGTCGCCATCGTCGCCATCGGCCTTCCGCACTATCAACTGCTTTAATGTGTCCACATACATGTACAGCTTGCGCGTTTCCATCCGCACTTCGGAAGCCTTGTCGAGCCACGTGCGGGCCTTTTCGGGGTTTTGCTGTGCGAGTGACTGGAGCTGCCTGTATATGGCGCTGTTCCGTTGGTCGACGTTGATGTTGGAGCGCTTCAAGCCATCATGCACCTGAGTGAAGCCATCGAGAACATCGCTGCTGACATTGAGGGCGAGCATTGCCGTGAGGACGATGTACATAAGGTTAATCATCTTCTGTCGCGGCGACATGCGGGTGTTGTTTGCTCCCATATTCTAATAACGATAGTTATAATCCAGGCGTTAACGAGTTGCCTGCGCGGCTTCGTTCTCTACGGGTTGCACGTGCTGTGTGTGCGCGATATGGTCGGTGTTCACAGGCACACCGTCGAGGCCGGGATGCGGTGCGGCAGGCCGATAGAGATTCACGGTCATGGCAGTCAGCATTTTCTCGTACACTGAGTTCAGCTGCTGCATGTATCGTGCCATACGTTCGGTTTCCTCGCAATAGCGGGCGCTCTGAGTGGCACTTTTCTCGTACATGTCGCGGATATCTTTTATACCGCGGTTGACACGGTCGATCGAGTCTATCTGCGACGACACACTACGCAACTGCAGTTCGTAGATAGTATTCAGACCGGATATGTTGCGGTGCAGATCGGTCATCTGGGCCACATATCCTTCTGAGGATGCCGATATGGCGGCCGAGTTTTCGGTAATGGCACGATAACTGCCAAGAAGAGTGGCCGACACTTCGTTAAGTGCTGCTGTGGTGGCATGCAGGCGCTCCATGTCCTGGGCGATGGCTCCGATACCATCGAGATATTTCTGAGTGGCCTCGGTCAGCTCTGCCATTCTGGAAAGCTGGTCGGCTGCGGCAGCCATTTTGGATATGCTGTCAGATAGCGAGCGGGAATCGGCTTCGCTGAGGTCGATATTATCTGGAATACCAACTGCACGACGGGCCTGGGCAGCAGAGACAACATGCCCGGCAGATCGGTCAGAGCCTGCTTCTGCGGCATCTGTGCTGTTGTCGCCAAGTGCAGGATACACTTTCTCCCATTCATATTCTTTGGGTGGACGGTCGAATGCGGTGAGCAGGAACATGAGTACTTCCGTTCCCATACCTATCGACAGAAGCTCGTTGCCTCCGGGAAGATGCAGGATTTTGAACAAGGCGCCCCATATCACGATTGCCGCGCCAATTGAATATGCGAAGTTGAAGAACCGCTGGCCTTTTTCGCTACCGATGAAAGCGCCGATGCCACGGCGGTATGTCTGTATTTTTCCCATTTTCGGTGTCTGGTCTTGGAGAGATTAATATCAACGGCCGTTATTCTGTTTCTGGCCTTTGGCAAAGCCGATCTGTGTGCGCACGCATCGGAATCCGATGTAGCTGCGCTGTTCGTTCTGGTATTCCCACATCCTAAGATCCGAGCGCACGTTGTGTGCGACGTCTTTCCACGAACCGCCGCGCACTATCTTGCGCTTCATGCGATACGGATCCTCAACTGCGGCATCGTAGCGGTACTCAGGATTGAGATCGGAAGTGAGTCGGGATACGCTTTCAACAAAGGCGGTGGAAGTCCACTCGCTCACATTGCCGGCCATGTCGTAAAGGCCGAAATCGTTGGGCGCGTATGTGCCGGTGCGGGATGTTATCACATGTCCGTCGCGCACATAATTACCTTCGGCGGGCTTGAAATTGGCATAGAAACAGCCTTTGTCCTCGCTCATGGTAAGGTCGCCCTCCCAGGGGTACATGTTCTCGTTCACACCAGCCCTGGCGGCATACTCCCATTCGGCTTCGGTAGGAAGACGATATGGTTCCACATACACGCCTTCACGGCCAAGCGAACGCCGCAGGTAGTCGGTGCGCCAGTTGGCGAACGCGTTGGCCTGCTCCCAGCTCACACCCACTACAGGGTATTCACTGTATCCGCCATGCGCGAAGTACATGCGCACATACGGCTCGTTGTATGCGTTTTCAAAATCGTTTATCCAGGCCGTGGTATCGGGATACACGTTCACAATATAAGTGTTCAGGAAGTCGTAGTCTCCGGTAAGACCGCGCGAGATTGTCTGGCGCACAATTTCTCCGTCCTCGTTCACCCATGCAGTATCCTTTGTAATCTGAGGCACGTCGGATGGAGCGGGGTAGTCGGTATTGTAATTCCTGCGCCGCGGGTTGAGACGGTTGCGGCGTCTGGCAGCTTCCGTGTGGTTGTACACTTCATAACGGTAGTTGAGCTGCTCGGCATCGAGTTCGCGCACTCCCGTGATAGGGTTCGTGCGGTACACGCTTTCAATCGCCCGGAGTTCGTCTTCATTGGGATTGCGCCATGGAATAGCTTTGTTCCAGTTGAGATGAGGAGTAACAGGGTTGCCCTCACGATCCTCTTCTATCTTGAACTCCTCGTTTCCGCCGAAAGCAGGGTCGGCAAGGCGTTCGCGGATAATGGAGTCGCGAACCCAAAATACGAACTGCTTGTACTTGCTGTTGGTTATCTCTGTTTCATCCATCCAGAAACCATCGACAGAGATACCTCTGGCATCGGCCTTGAGATTCCACAAAGAATCATCTTTGGCAACGCCTACTTTCATGGAGCCTCTGTCGACAAGTACCATTCCGTATGGTGTGGGTTCGGCCCATGAAGTACCGCCGACTCCCGTAACCTCTCCACCGGCAGAAGAGCGTCCACCGGATGCGCAGGAAGCCAAAGCTGCCGAGGCAACAACGGTTATGGCTATGCAGTTGACTTTGTTCATATAAAGCTTTAGATATTCTTCGTTTATTTTTGTTCTACATCAGCCGCACGCTTTTATGGCGATTGCGGTTTTTCTCTCCCATGTCGAGTTTCAGGCTGTAGCCGAGCCATAACTCATGGCTGCCGGAGGACGCCTTGCCGAGTGCGGTGGTCGAGTAATCGAAACTATAGCCGATATAGAAATTCTTTATTTCAGCAGCAACAGTAGCTATTATAGCATCGTTCCACCTGTATCCGACACCAAAACTGAGAAATTTCCGATAGCGGGTTCTGGCAGTGATTTCTCCGGTGGTGAAAGTGAAATCACTTTTCACCATCACCGATGGTATTATTTCAAATAACGTGTTTTTTACCGGAATATTGCATCCTCCCATGAAATAGAGAGTACGGTGTGCCGTGAAACTGAAATTCCGCTCCACGCCTTGAGAACCACCGGTTCCTTCCGCGGTCATCGTTACTGTAGGATTGTTGAGATGTGTGCAACTCAGCCCCGCCCAGAACAAACGATGTTTGTAATAGATGCCGGCTGCAACATCCAGACCGGTGCCATGGATGTCGCTGGTAGGGATTCCTTCATCAGAGCCCTGGTGGAAGTCATCATCATCGGGCAAATATACTTCCGAACCTTTGAAAGACTGGTCGTACATTCCTATTCCGAGACCCACAATCCATTCGCCTCCAAGCTTCTTGAACTTGTATCCCAACTGTGCGTCGATGTTCAGCGTGCTGTAGAGGCCTTGGCTTTCCTGATTCACCATCAAGCCCACGCCGATGCGCTGCGTGGCAATTTTAACCGGCATGTCGGCAACGCCGGCAAACGTCTGGGGCGCATTGTCGACGCCAACCCACTGGAGCCGCGCACCAGCCCGTATCCTTACAAAATCGGTAAGACCGATGGCCGCAGGATTATAAAACGAAGGAGCCTCATAATATTGCGAGAACTGGGCATCGGTCTGTGCCGTACACACAGCAACCGCACATAGGCCACACGCCACCGAAAACGACCGACAATACTTTCCTGTATTTCTCAGATCTACTTTTCTCATCATTCAAAATAAAAAGTGAGAATCACCATCTTTGAAGTGGCCTTGGCCAGTGATTGTGTATATTTGAACTTATCCGGGTCATCGATAAGATCAGGACGGTCATGTACAAGTACATCTGAAAGCCCAAAGCAGAATTTCAATTCAGGTACAAGTTTGAAGTAGGGGAGATAAAAATCAAATCCGAAGCCTACGGTAAGATAGATATCACTGCTTTTAAGCTGGAGAAAGTCGGAACGCTTCTTGCCGACGTCGAACGCCGGCATCACACCACCCACAAGGTAGGGGCGGGCATTACGCCATCTCATCGCAGAGTATTTCAGCTCAATTGGTAGCACAACAAATGTGCTTTTCAAATTCTGGCGCTCGGTAAGGTCTCCATCGACATCAACCATCCTCACATCACGGCTGCCAAAGTACATGCCGGGGGTAAACCTCACACTGAAATAATTGTTAAGGCGCAAATCGAATAGACCGTTGACACAGAAGCCTGGCTGATATCCGGGTTGGTCGAGTCGCCATTGCTGGCCTTCAGGTGTGATAAATCCATTGTGAGTGAAGCGGATATCCGAGACATACATGCCTACGGAAAATCCAAGATGCCATTTACGCATATCGGCATACGGACGATTCAGCACTTTGTCGTTGAAAGTACGTGCCTGTAAGCCTCCAGCTGCGGTTAGCAAAAGAAAAGCAAGAATAATCCGTAAGGTCTTCATCATACATATTAACGAATACCGATAACTCTTATTGTCCGGAAGTGAAAAGAAGCATTCGCCAATAACAAAACAAATTGGTTTTCAGATATAATCACACGATATATAAGTAATCCGGTTTTATAAATATGTTGTGAATACTTGAAGCAGGTTAGTATCCCCAGCTCTCTATTTAACATAACACTGATTATAGAACAAAGGAGATAGCGTTTAGGCACAAGAAAATTCATTAGCCGGCTATAATTTCAGTCTATCGGCACTATAAATACATCGCAACCACTGTCAACCTATTCCATGGCAGTGATTGCGATGCATCGTTATATTTGATGTGATTTCATCATGAATGAGGCAAGTTGGACGACTCAAGCGCATCATAACCTCCAGATATGCGCCTAAAATTACGCAGCGTAAAAACAACGTCAGGCATTATCAGAACGGCTACAGCATCGTTATCATCCAAAATGTCCAACCTGCCACAAATGACAAGTTACCACGCTTGATAACTCCAGAATCAAAATTGTTAATCGCGATATAAATAATGTGAATTATCAAAGAAATCAGAGACTTACCGCAAACAAATTGCGCTTGAGACTCTTTATAATTTAGACAATGCGAACATCTACACGTAACGTCAGCGAATTTTGAAATCTCAGAGTTCGACTATATCCATCTATTAGCAAATGCAATATGTAAACAGCTCTGCTCAGTGTTTTATAAATAGAATCCACAGGGAATTTACAAAGCGAACACCCTGCATGATTCCCAATATCACAGTCGTTTACCGACTCAACCGTAAAAAGTTCTCACTTGCTTTGTAATTGTAAATGCCGCGCCAGGGGCGCTTCTGTGCGCTGTATGATTATTTAACACACCTAAGAAGTATATTATTCTCAGTGCATTATACATTAGTTTTAAACTTTTTATTCATTATTTGCGCTGCGGGCGCCAAGCTACATCATTGCGCCTTTAGCAGGCTGCTACTCGATTGAATAACACTATATTCAGCGTGCCTATTGCATCAACACTTTAATTGTTATGTTTTTATGTTGCGCCGATTATTATCCGTGAAAATACGGAAGTTTACAAATGTACAGCTCAAATATGTAAATTGCAAATTGTAAAATTTACTATTTTAAAATTTGGATTTACAAATCTTTCTTACTACTTTTGCACCACCATTTAAGAATGTAAACACAATGAGTCAAGATTCTTTTGAGCCTATAGTTGAGCGACTTAAGCAATATATCGCAGAAAAAGGCCTCACGAACACTCAATTTGCCGATAGAGCAGGCATCCCCCGCCCTACTCTATCACAAATCCTGCATGGACGTAATAAAACCATCAATGATGTGCTTCTCCGGAAACTCGATGCAGCATTTCCCGACTTCAACCTTTCGTGGCTGCTTTTTGGCCGAGGAGATATGCGCAACATCGCGAATTCTGAAATCTCAGAGCCTGAAAATGGACTATCAGATGATGATTTCAATTCATCATCAGACAATTACGAACCATTAGGCATATTTGGACTTCTCGACAATAATACAAATATCGATGAGTCGATCCCCCGACAGACAAATACCCTCCCGGGTATCAGTGACTGTACTCAGTCCGAGCCGACAAATCAATCTGTACAGTCTAAGCAAGATGCTGGAAATACAGCAAGCGGACGAACCATACGTAGCATCATCGTATTTTATTCCGACAACAGTTTCGAAACATTTGCCAAATCTTAAAACAGTCTGGAATATTGCCTAATACACCAAAATTATTATAATGAATATAGTGCAATCGGTATGCCATTATACCGATTTGTACAGAATCTGTATTACATGCTGAAAACTATCCTTTACATTGGAGCTGGAAGCTTTGCCGGTGGCATAATGCGTTATCTCCTGACACGGGCTATACAGCACTACTCCACATCGGCATTTCCGCTGGGCACAATGATTGTAAATATTACAGGCTGTTTTCTTATCGGAATACTCTACGGATTATTCGAGCGAAATTTCATAAACAGTACCGATTTGCGATTATTCCTTACTGTCGGCGTATGTGGTGGCTTTACCACATTTTCTACTTTTGTCCATGATAACTATACGCTTTTCAATGACAGAAATATTGCATATATGATTCTGTACTCTATGCTCAGCCTCGGTCTCGGACTATTATTCGCACATTGGGGTCATGTGCTGATTAAAGCGGAATAATACGCCGGCAATCATTCAGCATAGCGGTAAATTATTCCGGGCACACGACAGTCGGTCTTTTTCACAACCGACGAACGTGTGCCCGGAATTCGTTATTCTGTGCTGTATCCTATCTTTTAGAGCTTATTGTTTTCGATCCAGCGGCGAGCGTTGACAAATGCCTGCAGCCAGATTGTAGCCTCTTTGCCGGCTGTATTCTCGCCCCATGCCCACTGCCATGGGAATATGGCGCGTTCGAGGTGCGGCATGATTGCCAGATGGCGGCCATCGGGGCTGCAAAGACCTGCGAGACCTTCGGGCGAGCCGTTAGGGTTGCCTGGATATTCGTTGTAGCTGTATCGCAGGGCAGCCTCAGGACGACTGTCGGTGGTGAAGGAGAATCGTCCTTCGCCATGCGCAACCCAGATACCCGCTTCAGTGCCGGCGAGAGGGCCGAACATCACCGACGGGTTTTCGGGGATGGTGACTCCGACAAATGCGCTTTCGAACTTGCCAGAAACGTTGTGCAGCATTTTTACTCGTGGAGTGTCGAATGGTTTGCCAAGGAGGTTGAGCTCCATCATAAGCTGGCATCCGTTGCATACGCCCAGACTCAGAGTGTCGGGACGCGAATAGAAGCGTTCGAGAGCACGACGAGCATTGTCGTTCCAGAGGAAACCTCCAGCCCATCCTTTTGCGGAGCCGAGAACGTCGCTGTTGGAGAAACCGCCGCAGAAAACAATCATCGACACATCGTCGAGGGTTTCCCGGCCGCTGGCAAGGTCGGTCATGTGCACATCGCGTACGTCGAAACCGGCAGCATAGAGCGAATACGCCATCTCGCGGTCGCCGTTGATGCCCTTCTCGCGGATGATAGCCGCCACGATGCCACTGCGTTCCTTGCGGCTTTCTTCGAGACCCATCGAGGCGAATGTTCCTTCGAAGCCTTCAGGCATTGCGAAATGCAGAGGCTGTAGGCCGAGATTGTCGCGACGCTTGTCGGCACATTCCTTTGCTGTCTGGCGCGGCTCGAACGAAGCCGACACTTGCGCCCATACCTTACGCATTGCAGGCACGGAGACGAAGAATTCCTTTCCTTGATGGCTTATGCCAAGCACATTTTCCGCCGAAGGCGCGCCGATGGGGAAATAACGAACGCCGGCATTGTCCAGAACAGCTTCTGCCTTTTCCTTGAAGTTGTCGGGTACCTGGACTACCATTGCGGGATTCTCGGCAAAGAGAATCTTCACCAGATTGTCCTCTCCGTACATTTTAAAGCCGTCGGTATAGAAGTTGATGCCTCCACGTGTATTGGCGAAGCACATCTCCAGAAGAGTTGTCACCAGACCGCCTGCGCTTACATCGTGTGCCGCGCACAACATGCCTTCTGCAACCAGCTGCTGCACAGCTCCGAATGCTTTCACAAAAGCATCCGTATCGGCAACATCAGGAGTGATATCGCCAACACGGCACAGCGTCTGGGCAAGTGCCGAACCTCCCAGCTCCATCGGTGCCGAACTGAAGTCGATATAGTAGAAACCGGATTCCTGATTGTTGTCGGCAACCGGCCCTACTGTGCGCTTGATGTCGGCAACCTCGCCGGCCGCCGATATAATCACAGTGCCTGGGGCTAGCACACGGCTTCCATCAGGGTATTTCTGAGTCATGGAAAGACTGTCCTTGCCTGTTGGGATGTTCACACCGATTGCACATGCAAAATCGGATGCGGCTTTTACTGCGCTGTAAAGAGCAGCGTCTTCACCGGCATTGTGGCATGGCCACATCCAGTTTGCGCTGAGCGATACAGCGTCGAGCCCTCCTGCCAGATTTGCACCTGAGAGATTGGTAAGAGCTTCTGCTATGGCAAGACGGCTACCGGCAGCGACATCGGCCAATGCAGCCTGCGGAGCATGGCCGATAGAAGTGGCCATGCCGCTATGTCCGTGGTAGTCAAGAGCCACTACGCCACAGTCGGCCAAAGGAAGCTGCAGCTCTCCAACACATTGCTGCTGGACAGTGCGACCGCCTACGCTGCGATCGACTTTATTTGTAAGCCAATCCTTGCTGCCCACGGCTTCGAGGCTGAGAACGGCCTCGATATACGACGGAATCATGGATTCATCGGTTTCTACCGGAGCAAGCCGACGCTCTGCGGTACTGTCGGTAACAATCGTTTTCGGAGGATTGCCGAGCATGTCGGCCACAGCCAGATCGATAGCAGCTTTGCCTTCGCGACGGGTGAAAAGCAGGCGCTTGTCGCCGGTAGTATGTCCGACAGCGAACAAGGGTGCGCGTTCGCGGTCGGCGATGCGTTCCACAAGTTCCCGGTCGCTATCGTTTATCACAAAGCCCATTCTCTCCTGACTCTCATTCCCTATGATTTCCTTCTGGGAGAGTGTCGGGTCGCCCACGGGGAGCGCATCGATATCGATTTTGCCGCCGGTGCTCTCGATGAGTTCGGACAAGGCGTTGAGATGTCCGCCCGCGCCATGGTCGTGGATGCTAATTATGGGGTTGTTTTCACTTTCGGCAAGAGCACGGACAAGATTCGCCACTCGCTTCTGCATCTCGGGATTTGCACGCTGTACGGCATTCAGCTCGATGGCTCCTGCATATCGTCCGGTATCGACGCTGGAAACGGCGCCCCCACCCATGCCTATGCGGTAATTGTCGCCACCGGCGAGCATTACAGTCTGTCCCGGTTCTGGCTCACCCTTGATAGCATCGCGACTGCGTGCGAATCCAATGCCGCCGGCAAGCATGATTACCTTGTCGAATCCGAATACCTTGTCATCCTCGCCATGTTCGAAAGTGAGCAACGAACCGCATATAAGAGGTTGTCCGAACTTGTTTCCGAAGTCACTGGCTCCATTGGAAGCCTTGACCAGAATGTCGGCGGGAGTCTGATAGAGCCATCGCCGCTCCTGCACTGCCTTTTCCCACAGCAGCTCGCTCTGAGGGCGCAAGCGGGGATAGGATGTCATATATACGGCAGTTCCAGCCAACGGAAGACTGGCTCGGCCGCCACCGAGACGGTCGCGGATTTCGCCGCCGCTACCGGTAGCGGCACCGTTGAAAGGTTCTACAGTTGTGGGGAAGTTATGTGTTTCAGCCTTTAGTGAAAGCACAGTGTCTGTGGGTGTTTCTGCAAAAAGCGACGGTCCGTCGCCCTTGAGAGGTGCGAACTGGCATATGCGTGGACCTTCGACAAAGGCCACATTGTCTTTATATGCCGACACCAGCCTGCGTGGATGGCATGCACTGGTGCGCTTGATGAGTTTGAACAGCGACTGCGGCATTTCCTTGCCGTCGATTACAAACACACCGTTGAATATTTTATGCCGGCAATGTTCGCTGTTGACCTGGGAGAAACCGAACACTTCGCTGTCGGTCAGCTTGCGGCCAAGTTTCTGAGACAGCTCTTTGAGGTATGCCACCTCCTGATCACTCAGAGCAAGTCCTTCTTCGGCATTGAAAGCATCTATATCGTCGATTTCCACCATCGGCGCCGGTTGTTGCATGGAGTCGAACACATCAACTGCCGGATTTACATATACGCGTTCGAGCATGGGATCGAATGCAGGTTCCTCGCCATCGGGCACACGGCGGAACATCTCTATTCGGCTTATACCCGTAAGACCCATATTCTGGGTTATCTCCACGGCATTGGTGCTCCATGGGCTGATCATCTCTTTTCGCGGACCGATGAAAGTTCCTTTTAAGGACTCTTCAGAGATTGGCTCGGCGCCATCGAACAGCCAGCGCAGACGTTCAGCAGCATCGGCTGCGGATACAGAGTCACTTACCACAGCATAAGCTACGGCAGAATCATGTGTTGTAAAGTATTGCAACATAAGTTTTTTTGATGCTTTATCGGCTATGCGGGCCAATTCAGGCACCACCTGCCGGTCAAGGTCGTAATTTGACTGCAAAGATACGAATAAGTCGAGAGCAAAGCCAAATATTATTTTGACTTTGCAAAGCGGGAGTATCCAATTGGGAGTATGCGGCGCAAACCCATTTCAACCCTCACCGGAATCATTGCCGGCAAACAGATGGCAATCTGGCTGATGTGAGTTGTAGACACCGATGGACTGTAGGAATGCATAAATGGTGGTAGAGCCTACAAATTTCATCCCTCTTTTGCGAAGATCGGCGGAAATGGCATCTGAAACTGATGATGTGGTCGACGTGTGGTCGATGACTGGTTCCTTTGGGCAGAAGCCTGCGAGATATCTGTCAAACGAACCGAACTCGTCCTGGATTGCCTTGAACACAACTGTATTAGTAACCGCAGCATTTATTTTGGCTCTGTTGCGTATTATACCCGGATTCCTCATCAGTAGTTCAATGCGATTGCTATCGAATGCCAGTATGCTATCTCGGTTGAATCCATCAAAAGCTTCGCGGAACGCTTCACGTTTGTTGAGAATGCATTCCCACGACAATCCGGCCTGGAAACTTTCAAGGATTAGCAATTCAAGCAACTTGGCATCATCATGAACCTGTCGCCCCCACTCCTCGTCGTGGTATCTTATATAATCTGGATTTTTGGGATTGGCCCAAAAACATCTGTTTTTCTCTATAATGTCGCTCATACAATAAATATCAGTTTAATGATTGCAAAATTAATAAATCTACAGGTAAATGACAACCCGGATAATCCGATTTGCAATCAATTGCCGCGTTTATTGTGCGATTCAGCTTTAATATATGGAACTTACGTATTAAGAGCATTCTGCAAATAGGTGATCTAATGATTGACAGACTGCTAAATGTATTTGCGGCATTTTTCGTAACTTTGTGGCATGTCTTGCCATGATGCAATAATACATGATTTTGAACAGACTGTCGCGAAGTTTACCGACAGTGTTCTCGGCCTGCGCCGCGACGCATCCATTCTGATAGCCTTAAGCGGCGGCGCCGACTCGGTGGCGCTGCTTCTTGCGCTGCATCGCCTGGGATTCATGTGTGTGGCCGCCCATTGCAACTTCCATTTGCGTGGAGAGGAAAGCCGTCGCGACATGCTTTTCTGCAGGGAACTGACCGGCCGCATAGGCGTCGACCTGCACGTGCGTGACTTCGATGTGGAAAGTCGCCGAAAATCGCATGGAGAAAGTGTGGAGACCGCCTGCCGCGAACTTCGTTACCGGTGGTTTGCCGATCTTGCCGATGCGGAAGGCGCACAAGCAATCGCCGTAGGACACCATATGGAGGACCGGGTGGAAACATTCTTCCTGAATCTTCTGCGGGGTGCCGGCATTGTGGGACTGACCTCCATGCGGCCACGTAACGGAGCGGTTGTGCGTCCTTTGCTTGAGCTGTCGCGTCGACAGATCGAAGAATATGTGGCTGCATGCAATGAAAATTTTGTCACCGACAGCACCAACAGAGACAACGCTTTCCGCCGAAACGCAATCCGCAACCGCCTTATGCCCTTGCTAAACGAAATCAGCAAGGATGCCTCCGACGCCGTTTTCCGTTCAATCTCCAACCTTGAGTCGGCTCGCGATATTTTTACCGACGCCATAGAAGAGCGCCAGCGCGATTGCTGCCGCCCAAACGGAAGCATCGATCTCGATAAGCTTTCACAGCGTACGCAGCCGGCCACCGCACTCATGGAGATTCTACGTGACAAAGGATTCAGTCCTGCACAGGTGTCCGACATGATGGCCCGCCGCAATGAATCGGGACTCACATTCCCAGGGCGCGGAAACGCCATAGGAGAGCTCAGCCGTGGAATACTGACAATAATAGACAAATCCGCGGCCACATGCGATACTGCAAACTATCCTGTAAACCTGCTTCGCGATATTGCAGTTCCTGTCAGGATAGCAGTCAGCCGCCGGCGCATCGAAGAATTCGCCCCCGAACGAAACGGAGCCACAAGCGCCTGCTTTGATGCAGCCTATGCCTTGGCCGATAATGCATTCTGGGAATTGCGCCATCCCCGCCGAGGCGACCGTATGGTACCCTTCGGTGCTTCTGGAAGCAAACTTCTGAGCGATATATTCGTTGCCGCAAAATTTACTGCCGAGGACAAGCGGCGTATATGGATTCTAACACGCAACGGCGAGATAGTATGGATTCCAGGAGTGAAAAATTCCGCCGCCGGCATCGTAGGCCCTCATACAAAAGAATTCATAGAAATGAGGATAATTTAACCGGATACTTTCATACTTACTACACAACCATTACCATGAGACAGATAACAGCAGCAGCTCTGGCCGCTATGGCTCTGGCTGCAAACGCACAGGAAATAGTGCGTACAGACGCCTACATATGGCATGGCGACACAATCACCCAAGGCGAATACATGGCCACAGCTCCCGATGCCTACAATATTGTTAGCACCTATTCTGCACAGCCCCACTACAAGTTTCCGATAGAACGCACCTGGTCGCTGAAGAACGACATCAGCAAATACCCCAGACTCAACACACCCAACACGCTCCACCGCGCAATCTACAACATGGCCCTCGATGAGATGGTGAATGCCGTGGAACCAGATACAACATTGCGCACCGGAAAAGAATGGGGCGGAGTGTGGACCCGCGACGTGAGCTATTCAATACTGCTCTCCATGGCCGCCATGCAGCCAGAAGCCTCCAGAATATCGCTGATGAAGAAGGTGACTCCCGGAGGGGTAATAATTCAGGATACCGGCAGCGGCGGCGCCTGGCCAATAAGCTCCGACAGGGAAATCTGGACTATCGCAGCCTACGAACTGTATAAAGTGACCGGCGACCGGCAGTGGCTGCAATACATATATCCTATAATCAAAAAAAGCCTTGACTACGACAGCCTCACAGTGGCAACGGCCGACGGTCTTGTCAAAGGTGAAACGTCGTTCATCGACTGGCGTGAACAAAGCCATCCGCGATGGATGCAGACAGCGGATATATACAATTCCGAGACTCTTAGCACGTCTGTGGTGCACGCCCAGGCACTGCACATACTTGCCGAAATATCCCGCGAGCTTGGCGAGACTGCCGATGCAGAGAAATACGAACGTCAGTCACAGACTGTCGTCGACGCCATCAACCGCATGCTGTGGATGCCAGAAAAAGGCTATTACGCCATGTACCGATACGGACGCGATAACCTTATACTCAATCCGCGTGCGGAAACTCTCGGCGAATCGCTTGCCATACTTTATGGTATAGCCGACGAAGAACGTGCCCGGACTATCACAGCCTCCAATCCCACCACACCTTTCGGCTCTGCCATATTCTTCCCTCAGATTGCCGACATTCCATCCTATCACAACAATGCCTTGTGGCCCTGGGTCAGTTCCTACTGGGCAATGGCCAATGCCAAAGCCGGCAACGAACAAGGCACACTCGAAGCGATAGGGGCAATATTCCGCCCGGCAGCTCTGTTTGCCACGAACAAGGAAAATTTCAATCTCGACAACGGTGACATCGCCACTGAACTCAACTCGTCCAACATGCTGTGGTGTCTTGCCGGAAATATCGCCATGACACAACGTATTCTCTTCGGCATCGAATACTGCACCGACGGCCTTGCGTTCGCACCATTTGTCCCCAAAGCACTCGCCGCCGACCGCACTCTGGAAAATTACCGCTACCGCAATGCCATACTCGACATCACTGTGCGTGGCCACGGCAATCGCATAGCTTCATTCAAGCTCAACGGTCGCGAACACGCACCTCTTCTGCCAACCGACATCAGCGGACACAATTCGGTGGAAATCGTCATGGCTGACAATGAAATTGCTCCGATAGGAATCAACCGCACTGCCAATGTGAAAGCTCCGCTCACCCCGATTGCATGGCTTAGCAACAACCCCGCACTCGATGCCCCCGGCGTTCCTGTAAACAACCTCCTTCAGTGGAATCCGATTGAATACATAGGTGCATATGCAGTGCTGCGCAATGGCCAACGAATCGACACCGTCCGCACCACCAGCTATCCGGCCGTCGTTTCCGGCGAGTATCAGGTGATCGGTATCAGCGGCGACGGTGTGGAATCTTTTGCATCCGAACCCCGCAGCAATATGCCCGAGGTGCTTGTGGAATTTCCCGCGGCAGCGACCACAATGATTTCACCGGAAATCTCCTACACTGCTGCCGACGGAACTGTAAACGGATTCAATGGCAACGGCTTTGTGGAAATCGACCGCCGGTCGGCTCCCATAACCGTAGAAGCCGATATTCCCGCCACCGGTGTTTACTCCATCTCCCTGCGTTATGCCAATGGCAACGGACCTGTAAACACCGAGAACAAGGCAGCTATCCGCACTCTCTGTGTCGACGGCGACCGCAAAGGTGTTCTCGTTATGCCTCAGCGCGGTGTGGCAAACTGGGATGACTGGGGAATTTCATCGACTGTGCAGGTGATGCTTACCAAAGGCAAGCACCGTTTCACAGTCGACTTCCGACCCGAAAACACTAATATGAACGGAAACACCAACCATGCCCTTGTGGACTGTATGGTAATTCGCCAAATACGCTGAATACTGTGATAAAAGCCTGGATAGAAGCCATGCGACTGCGCACTCTGCCTGTTTCAATGGCCGGAGTGGCAGTCGCCGTAGGATTTGCGGAAGCCCACGGCACTCTTGTGCCGTGGGTAGCGGCAGTATGTCTGTTTTTCGCATTGTTGTGCCAGATTGCATCGAACTTCGCAAACGAGTACTTCGATTATAAGGCCGGACGCGACGCACCCGGTAGGGAAGGCCCCAGACGCGGTGTCACCGAAGGCGACATCACCCCGGGTGCCATGAAGGCTGCGATAACGCTCACGCTTATACTTTCGGCATTGGCCGGATTGTCGCTGGCCTGGCATGCAGGATGGTGGCTGATTGCCGCCGGTGTTGCAATCGGTCTTGGAGCGATTGCCTATAGCGCTGGCCCCTATCCCATGTCGACGCACTGCCTTGGAGAAGTGGCGGTGATTCTGTTCTTCGGAATTATTCCGGTGAATCTGACATACTACGTCCAGGCTCTTGATTGGAATACATCGGTGTTCGCGACATCCATAGCCATAGGTCTGATGGGTGCCAATGTGCTAATTGTGAATAATGTCCGAGATATTCCCGACGATAGGTCTGTCGGCAAGCATACACTCGCCACAGCCCTTGGCCCGAAAACATGTGCGGTACTCTACGCACTAAACGCTGTTGCCGGAGTCGCTCTAACTTTTTCGGAATGGATGTCCGCCAATGAATTATGGACTATTGTTCCGGGAATATATGCAGGAGTCTCGTTGGCACTGTCTGTACTTCTTGTAAACAGAAAAGGACGCAGCCTTACACCTCTGTTGGGCATAACATCAATATTGATGTTCCTTTTCGCTACAGCTCTTGCTGCCGCGCTGATTACCCGAACAACAGCTCCCTGATGATTGCATCGCTTCTAAGCCAATGGCTTTCGGGAATACGCAATGAATCACCTTCCCGCACAAGCGTTCCCTCCGGAAGATTTTCCGCCGCCGCCAGCAACTGGCTGCGGCGGTTTTCATTCAGTCGCGAAAGGTTCAGTCCTGATTGCGTGCGGAGCGAAATCAGCAGAAAATCGTCGAGGCGTTCTTCTTCAGTTTCTTCCTCGGCTATCGACGCCACTGGATTGAGCATATATTCCTTGAGGCTGGGTTCGTTGTAGCGGCGTATGCCGTCGGCTCCCAGCGAGTGAGCTCCGGGGCCAAGGCCAAGGTAAGGTTCAAGTGTCCAGTATGCCGAATTGTGTCGCGATTCCATTTCCGGCAATGCGAAATTGGAAATCTCATAATGGTTGAATCCACGCTCCCGGGCTACATGGCAGAGCATGCGATACATGCTATAGGCCGTTTCTTCGGATGCCTCTTCAACCAATCCTCGTTGCAGCCGCCTCCACAGCAATGTGCCTGGTTCGTAGCTCAGCAGATAAGCCGAAAGATGTTGTATTCCGGTATCGAGCAGTCTGTTCAACGAAAAGGCGAAACTTTCGCATGTCTGCCCCGGCAAACCGTATATAAGGTCGGCGCTTATGTTTTCCATACCCCCGCTCTTGAGTATTTCAATTGCATGGATCGCATCGTCGGCCGAATGTCTTCGCCCAACCGATTTGAGCTCGCTGTCCACAAGTGATTGGACTCCCATACTAACACGGTTGACACCCATTGCAGCCCATAAGCCTACTGCATCGGGATTGACATCCTCCGGGTTGACTTCTATGGTGAACTCCTCCACAGAGGGGACATACAACAGTCTGGCCGTTGCCTCCAAGGCAGACAACGGCAACGACGATGGCGTTCCACCACCGAAATACAATGTGGATATCCCACCCGAGCCAAGTTCCCCTTTGCGTGCATTGAACTCGGCGGCTACCGCCTCTGGATATGCTGCCATCAGCCTTCCGTCCGCGATGGAATAAAAATCGCAATATGCGCATTTGGCGCGGCAGAACGGGAAATGGACATAGATTCCGGCCATGACTACAATTGAGGGACAGTTCGCCCGCACACCGACAGAAAAGAGCAGAAACGGCAGTCGGCCGCGTCGCAGCACTGCCCGAATTTCACGGCAGGGTCGAAGATGGACTCCACAATACCTCTGAGCCCTTGGGCGAATTCATGGGCGAACTCTCCGCCATAACTTGTGATTTCCGTCTTCACTTTCATGGGTTTTATTCCCAATGCCTGTGAAAGTTCTCGGACAGGATGTATCACCGGTTCTATATCGGCTTGCGAATCGACTATGTCAAGGTATGTCTGGCAATATGTGAATACCTGGAACATACCCTCTTTCCGATGGCTATATTTAAGCACGGAGTTTATGTCGGCAGCCGAAACATCCTGGTTGCCTGTCTTAAAGTCTATGAAACGAAGCCCCCTGTCGGTGCGGTCAACCCTGTCAATGCTCATTTTCCAATTCACACATAACGATGGCGACACCTGCCAGGGCTGTGCCACTTCCATTTCGGCATCGACAAAAGTGAACGCCCGCCCGTTGTTGCAGTATGCTTCAGCCTCGGCACGCAGATCGCTTCTTGCAATAGCGGCAATCATCTCAGCGGCGAGCCTTGCCTCTGCCGGCAGCGAGGATTCATCACTGCCATAGCGACGGTAACGGCGCTCCACCACCATGGCAAGCGCCTTGTCATCGATTGTTCTGTTGCGGCTGTCGATAAGAGATTCTATGGCTGTGGCATCAATCAACCGGCCTTTCATGTCTTCGAAAAGCTGCTGTATGAGATTGTGGACCAGCGTGCCATAGTCCGATGCCGAAAGGTAGTCAACCAGTTCATCGTCGCCTCTCATGCCGCGTACATATTGCAGGTAGAACTGCAAAGGACATCTGCGATATGTATTCAGCGCGCTTGCCGAAAGCCTCAATGGACCTCCGGCACGGAAGCGGTCAAGCTGGGCCAGCACCTCCGGTGTCTTTTCTATACTTATATCCCTTGCTCCCGTGCCACAGGCATCCATGCCCAGATTGTGGAATACCACATCCATATCCGGCACAAGATACTGAATCTGTGTTATATATCGCGACATCTCGCTTCCGCCGACACCTCCCGAGCGCGCATCGTAGAACAAAGCCACTCGCTTTGCCCGCGCTATAAGGCGATAGAAACAATAGGCATATGTCCACTCAAGATTCTCAAAATCAGGCAGACCATAAGCATGCCGGAGACTGTTGGGAATCATTGTACGAGTGTACTGGCGCCTCGGGAAAATACGCTCGTTCATCGACAGTATGGCCACATTATCAAAGTCGAGCGCACGTGTCTCGAGCACTCCCAGCACCTGAAGCCCACGCAATGGAGAGCCGTTGACAGGCAAACCTGCATGATTGAGCATGCGCTCGAACATGCGCAGGAACGTGCTGTCGGTCATTTCTATGGTATGCTCGAAAGCGGCTGCAGTGAGCAGTTCTATCTCCTTGCGGAAATATTGCAGGATTTTCGCTTCAAAACCGTTGCCACCGCCTGCACTATTCTCAAGGGCTTTGGAAATCCAATCGAAAAGGTCCAACAGATAGCCGCTAACCTCCTTGAGATTTGTGAGCGCATGTACCGGCCGGAAGATGGGACTGAATGCAGGATGTTCCCGCACGAGCGTCTCGGCGTCGATATTGAACAGTTTGTTATTCTTTATATCGGCAAGTATATTGTCGGCTCCATCCGAGTCGATAAGTCTTATATGCGGATGGTTAAGCACCCTTGCGACATCCTCAAAATAAAAATGGAAAACTCCACGGATACGTCGTGCGCGCATCTGCATGCTCACTATGGCTTGAAGAAGCGCGGCAAAGGTGGTGGAGGAATACGATAACCCCATTGACACATTCACAGCCTCCACACTACGGGGTATGGAAAACATAAGAGGCATCAGGAGATTCTGATCCGGGAGTACCACTGCAGTGTTGATGGCATTGGCTCCTTCGGTGTAGCCGTTATCTACCAGGCCGGTTAATGCTTGTCCTGCGGCTTTGGCCTGGAACATATTGGACGGCACTGAATAAACGTCAACTACCGGACGTTCCGCCGGAGCCTCCAGATAGAAGCCTCCAGGCATAGGAAATGCCTTGGCGAGAACGGCCAGGCGCTCCAACGGTTTGCCGATTGCGCTCCCGAACAGCTTGATAGGCGCTGTATCCCAGAAAAAGGATGCTATCCCAAGCTGCTTGAGCCTGTCGAAAATCAGAAGTTCGGCAGTGCACACATCGTTGAATCCGACAAATACGTAATGTGTGTGCGCCGGAATAGTCTCGGCTGTCAATTCTTTTACAGAATCCACCGCCATACGGTACTGGTCGCCTACCGTTGCCACTCCAAGCCCGGCAAGCATCTCTTTGAATGTATGGTAAAGCGGAGAAAGAATTTCCCACAGGAAAAGAAAACGGGCCGACAGCTTACGCTCGCTATCGGAATCGTCCTCCGGCATATGTAGCCAGAACCGTTCGGCCTCGGCTGTGAGTCGGCTTTCGCCCCACACACGACGGATTATCGCTTTCTGGTCGTCGTCGAGATAGTCGGACTGAATCTCTTTAAGATCGTGTAGATTATGGAAAAGTTCGTCGGCGCTGGCCATTGAACGGTCAATCTCGTCAAAGTCGGAGAGAATCATATCCCCCCAGAATACAAAGCTGTCGAACGACCTTATTTTATCCTCTGCGCCACGCAAGGACAGAACCTTGCGGTACGCGTTGTAGAGCACAAACAACTGGGTGCGTGCCGGAGCCTCAGGCACACCTGCACAACGGCTGACAAACGACCGCATCGTCATCAGGCGCGGCATACGCCCAGGCACCGACATAGTTTTGTGGATGTGCTCTTTAAGGAACATTGCACTGCGCTTATTGGGCAATACGTACACCACATCCTCATGCAGCACACCGGCCGATTCCGCCGACGCATAGTAACGGGCAATCTGTTCCAAAAACGCTGGTTCTGCCATTGTCGCTTATAATTGTCGCCTCAGCGCCGTATCAGAATAATCGAGCGTACCGCAAGATCGAAGAACACCATCTTGGCATTGCCGTTTGCGGCAACGTCGCGGCGTGCTTCATCCATCAAAGTACAGAAATCAAGAACATTGCGCTCGTTGATGAATGGAAAGAACCGAGCCATGAACTGTTGCTCGGCATCGTCCATGCTCTGCAGGCGCCCGTCGCCGAGATGCATCAGAAAGCTTTCCCGCAAAAGTCTCGAGCAATAGTCCACAAACTGGATTGAGCCTTCTCTCCCAAGCTGAGCGACATCGAGACTCCATTTTCGCAGTTCAACAACTTTTCTGGCGTATGCGGCGCGCATGAGCCGTGTAAACAGCTCGAAACGTTTTTTCCTCTCTTCCGAAGCCCCTCCGAGACGGTGGGCCTCGTTGACATTACCCTGGGCAACTCTCGCCAGCTCGGCCGCGACATTCGGCGGATAGCCGTCGGACATAAGCGCCGAGGCAAGCTCGCCGTCGGAATATCGCAACACCGGTATCCGCTGGGTACGCGAATATATAGTGGGCAGAATCTGCCTGGAATTACTGCTCGCCATCAATATTATCGCGTCGCCGGAAGGTTCTTCCACAAGTTTGAGAAGCTTGTTGGCAGTGTCGTCGCGCATGCGTTCTGGAAGCCACATGAGAACAATCTTATAGTCCGAACGCCGGGTCATGAATCCGAGTTTGCGCGACAGCTCCTGGCCTTCCTCCACAAACATCGCAGGTTGCGACGATGGATTTCCCAACTGCTCCATCCACTGCTCAAAGTCCATGAAAGGACTCTTTTGCATGAATTCAACGAATTCCGACATGTAGTCGTCGGAAACAGTCGGCTTGCTTTTCTTCTTTATGACAGGGAACGAATACAGAGTGTCGATGTGGTTGAAACTCTGGTGCTGTCTGCATGAGGGGCACTCTCCACAGCTGTCGCCCTCGGGAGTGCGGTTCTGACAATGGATATATTGGGCAAAGGCACGGGCCAAAGCGAATTTTCCACATCCGTCGGGCCCTTCGAGCACTATGGCATGAGGGATACGCCTGCTGTCGGCCATGCGCCGCAGTCGGTTCTTCACATCCTCATGTCCAGGTATGTCAGCGAATCTCATTTCTGCGGCATTCCATGGCTGGCCACATAGTCATGCACCTGCTGGAAAAGGCGCGTGGCGAACACAAAATCGTTGAGGGCTTTGTTGCCAGCATTGTATATCTGGCTCATGTCGCCCACCCATTCCCGGTGGCCTTTGTTTATGAATATGATGTTCTCCCCGATACCGAGTACGCTATTCATGTCGTGAGTATTGATAACGGTGGTTATCCCGTACTCATGAGTGATGTCGCTCAGCAGCTCGTCGATGAGGATTGAAGTCTTGGGGTCGAGTCCCGAGTTGGGTTCGTCGCAGAAGAGATATTTGGGGTTCAAAGCGATAGCGCGTGCGATAGCCACCCTTTTCTGCATGCCTCCGGAGATTTCCGATGGATACTTGTTCTCAGCTCCTTTAAGATTCACCCTCTCAAGACAAAACATGGCACGTTCGCGATTCTCGGCATAGCTGTTGCCGGTGAACATCTTAAGCGGGAACATCACATTGCCAAGCACAGTCTCCGAGTCGAAAAGCGCAGAGCCCTGAAAAAGCATTCCGATTTCCTGCCGCAGCTTTTTCACTTCTTCCCGGTTCATGTCCAGCAGGTTGCGACCATCGAACAGGATACTGCCCTCCTCTGGCCTCAGAAGTCCCACAAGACTTTTCATCAACACTGTTTTGCCCGAACCGCTCTGCCCGATAATCAGATTGGTCTTGCCTGTGTAGAATTCGGCACTTACATTGTCGAGCACAGTGCGCCCGTCGAACGATTTGCTAAGATTTTTGACTTCAATCATTGCAGCAACAGTTTGGTGAGAACGACATCGAACAGAAGGATGAAGACACTGCTGCTCACAACACCGTCGGTGCTGGCTTTTCCCACTTCCAGAGCACCGCCATGGGCATAATACCCATAGAAACTCGAGGTGGAGGCAATAATGAAAGCGAAGAACAGACTCTTAATAAGGCCGTACCACACGTACCATTCATTAAACAGCGCCTGCAGACCATACAGATACTTCGACACCGGAATGAGATCTGTCATCACTGCAACTCCATAGCCGCCTATATAAGAGGTCGCTATGCAGAATATAACAAGAACAGGCATAAACAGCACCAATCCGGCAATTTTGGGAAGTACCAGAAAGTTCGCCGAATTGATTCCCATTATATCCAATGCATCGATCTGTTCGGTAACACGCATGGTTCCGATTTCGGAAGCAATGTTGGAGCCGACCTTACCTGCCAGGATAAGGCACAGAATGGAGTTTGAGAATTCCAGAAGTACGATATCGCGAGTCGCAAGACCAACCGAATAAGCCGGAATGAGAGGCGAGCTTATGTTCAGTTGCATCTGTATGGTTATCACTGCGCCGATAAACACCGAAATGATGAGCACCAGCGGAATGGAGTCAACGCCAAGCTTCATTATTTCAGCGAAAGTGCGCCGAAAAGTCTCGCGCCAGCGATCGGGAAGGGCAAAGACGCGACGCAGAAATATGCAATAGCGTCCGAAGGTTGCCAGGGAATTGGATAGTAGCATCGATATGTTTTTGTTTGTCGCCATGCCGCAGTTGCAGCAGGCACATTCAAGTGCAAATTTAGCCATTTTTCCACCAAAGACAAAGACCGGCATCCCGCCGCGGACAATTTTCGGAATATTCGGAATATTTTTAACACAACCTACCATATGCCATCCACAGCGTCCTGCATACGGAAGCCTCCGATAAGTGTAGCTGATGGCAAAACATGCCGTGCAAAGCCGCTACATGGCCCATTGCAGGAGCATGCACAAATTTTTATTTCAAAACTTGCCAGTTCAAATATCTTGTATAACTTTGCGGACAACCAACCAAATCTATCAACGATGAAAATCCACAACTTCTACGCCGGCCCGTCGATTCTGAGCGAGTATGCCATCCAGAACACCGCCGATGCCATCATCAACTTCGCCAACACCGGACTCTCGGTGCTTGAAGTGAGCCACCGGAGCAAAGAATTCCAGGCTGTTATCGACGAAGCCACAGAACTCGTCAAAGAACTTCTGGAGATTCCCGAAGGCTTCAGCGTGCTGTGGCTCGGAGGCGGCGCATCACTGCAGTTCTGCATGCTCCCCTTCAATCTGCTGCGTAATAAAGCATCGTATATCGACACTGGCACATGGGCTTCCAATGCAATCAAGGAAGCTCGTCTGTTCGGCGATGTCGACGTTGTTGCATCCTCTAAAGATGCCGGATACACATTCATCCCAAAGGATTTTGTCATTCCCTCCGACTCCGACTACTTCCACTACACTACCAACAACACAATCTACGGAACAGAAATCAGGCACGATCCGGAAGCTCCATGCCCTCTGGTGGCCGATATGAGTTCCGACATCTTCACCCGCAAGATCGACTTCAGCAAATACAATGCGATATATGCAGGTGCACAGAAAAACCTCGCACCTGCGGGTGTGACTCTGGTAATCGTGCGCGACGAGGCTCTCGGCCATGTGGACCGCCCCATCCCCACGATGCTCGACTATCGCACCCACATAAAGAAAGGGTCGATGTTCAATACCCCTCCCGTGCTGCCGATATTCACAGCCCTGCAGACCTTGCGCTACTACAAACAACTCGGTGGCGTTCCCGAACTCGAGCGCCGCGACCTCGAGAAGGCCGCTCTTCTCTACAAAGCCATCGATGAAAGCAACATGTTCACGGGCACTGTATCCGACCCCGCCGACCGCTCCATAATGAATGTATGCTTCGTAATGACTCCTCAATACAAGGAACTCGAACCGTCATTCATCGATTTCTGCAAAGCCCGCGGCATCGTAGGTATAAAGGGACACCGCAGTGTTGGCGGATTCCGAGCCTCCCTGTACAACGCACTGCCCATCGAAAGCGTGAGAGTGCTTGTCGAGGCAATGCACGACTTCGAAGCAACCCATTAATCCACGGCCATGAAAGTACTACTTGCAACAGAGAAACCCTTCTCGGCCAAAGCCGTAGACGGCATCCGCCAGATAATAGAAAGTGCCGGCCACACCATGGCTGTACTTGAGAAATACACCGATCGTTGCCAGCTTGCCGAGGCCGTTGCCGATGTCAACGCCATAATCGTCCGGTCCGATATCATCGATGACCAGATTATCGCCGCCGCTCCCGAGCTCAAGATTATTGTCCGTGCCGGTGCTGGCTACGACAACATCGACCTCAAGGCCGCTACCGCACACGGAGTAGTTGTGGAAAACACCCCGGGGCAGAACAGCCGCGCCGTCGCCGAACTTGTTGTCGGAATGGCCATCATGGCAAGCCGAAACAACTTCGACGGCACAACCGGTGGTGAGATATCCGGTAAACGGCTTGGTCTTCAGGCATTCGGGCAAGTAAGCCGCAATGTCGCCAAGGTTCTCGACGGCTTCGGAATGGAAATCAGCGCCGTCGATCCCTATTGTCCCGCCGACGCCATGACTGCGCTGGGAGTCAAGCCGGTGGATACTGTGGCAGAACTCTATGCCGGCAACGACATAGTGTCCATCCACATACCCGCCACAGCGGAAACTAAGGGAAGCATAGGCAAGGCTCTGATAGAAAGCATGCCTAAAGGCGCTGTACTGATCAATACAGCCCGCAAGGAAGTGATCAACGAAGAAGAACTCGCAAGTGCGCTCGAGAACAGACCCGATCTGAAATACTTCGCCGATGTAAAACCCGGAAACGCCGCCGAACTCACCGAACGCTTTGCCGGCCGGGTATTCTTCACTCCAAAAAAGTGCGGAGCGCAAACCCGCGAGGCAAACCTGAACGCCGGGCTTGCCGCTGCCAACCAGATTGTAGCTTTCTTCGCCGACGGAACCGACCGTTTCAGAGTGAACTGACCACTCTGGGAATCAAATGAATCGAAGGCCGTAGTCCAAACAACCGGACTGCGGCCTTACGTTTCGCTATACACTTGAGTTACTATACATTACAAAAGGCGTTGGCGGTGGATTGATGTTTTTTAATATATGTGCAGCCATGCCGCGGCAAAAAAATGCGTAACTTTGGGCTTGAAAAACCAAAAGCCCTGAATGCTTACATATAACACACACCTCCCACAGCTCGTACTTCCACAGTACGGCCGCAATATACAGCAGATGGTCGACCACTGCACGGACATCGCCGATCGCGATGAGCGCAACCGCTGTGCAAAAACCATTGTCGATGCAATGCTGACCCTCTTCCCTGCCAACGGCAACCGCGAAGAACACTACCGCAAACTCTGGGATCACCTGATAATCATGAGCCGTTTCAAGCTCGACATAGACCTGCCTTTCGAGCCTCTGGATCCCACTGTTTTCGCCGACCGTCCCGAACCGCTGACTCTTCCGCAGGGCATGCCAATGTACTTCCGCCACTATGGAAGCTGCATTACACGCCTTGTCGACATTATATGCACTATGCCTGAAGGCCACGAACGCGACGAGCTTACATTGCTCACCGCAAACCAAATGAAAAAGATGTTCCTGAACATCAACCGCGACGGAGCCGACGACAGCCGCATTTTCGATGATCTCCGCAATATGAGTCACGGCTCTATTCGTCTCGACCCGGCTTCCACTGTACTGAACGACTACCGCCCCACGCCCCTGCAGGCAGGCAAAAAGAAAAAGAAGAAATGATTGCGCGCTCGCTGCTGGTTCCAATAGGCACCTTTCTGAAAACCCACGGCATTAAAGGCGAGCTCAACGCAACCCTGGAAACAGAAGGTATCGACCTTAGCACTCTACGTTGCATTCTGATTGAACGCGACGGGCTGATGGTACCTTTCTTCGTCGCATCGCAGCGGCGTCGTGGCAGCCAGGGTGTTCTGGTGATTCTTGATGGAATAAAAAACCAACAGGCGGCAGCTGCATTCGCAGGAAAGACAATCTACGCAATCGGAGCTGAATTGCCGCAGAACGATGGCGAAGACGACGGATACAACCAGGGGTTTTATCTTTCCGACCTGTGCGGGTATTCCGTAACGGCCGACGGCATACAGATTGGAGTGGTCGATGATTTCGACGATACCACTGCCAACGTGTTGATGAACGTCCGCGACTCCTCCGGCGTTATACGTTCCATTCCGGTGGCCGACGAATTTTTCGACCAGATAGACCCCGATACCCGCACCATACAGCTATCGCTACCCGGTGGGTTGCTCGAACTCTGAAATAAATATGGAAAATAAATACGAATACGACGAAGACCACGCAGTGGAGGCAATGCTTGCCGCTTTGGGTGTTCCCGCCACCGATGAATTGCGCGACTGCGCACTTGAGACAATCGATCTCATTTTCGACTTCTACGACAATAACGATGGCCTGGCCATCGACAATTACAACGACGACGATGCCGATCTCATCGCCGCATATGTTGCCGAACGTTTCAAGCGCCAGCCGGCAACGGCGGAGTTATCCGCCGGGCAGATAAAGGCAATGGTCGTGGCTGAACTTGAATACGAGGATTCCCTGATTTAAAAACAGATGATGAGGAAGCTTCTTATCCTTCTGCTTGCATCTGTAGTGGCGCTGGCTGCTGTGGCCGAAGATTTCGACCCGCTAAACGCCGACATCGAGCAGAACCTTACCCATCCTGCTGTGGCTCGAAAGCACTCACCGGCGGTAAAGACCGGCATGAGTCAGTTGCTGCGGGCGATACGCGCTCTGGGCTTCGATGCTTCCGCTGTCCGCGATGGCGAAGTTGTGCTGGTTACCATTCCGGCTTCGGAACTGTTCGCTCCCAATGCGTTCACGCCCAAGAATGCCGCAATCACACGACTGCGCCCACTCATGCCTTACGTTAAACGTTCCGACAACTACAAAGTGATAGTGGCTGTGCACAGCGACAATACCGGCGACAGTTTCTACAACGATTCCATTACTGTCGCCCGTGCCGATGCCATCGATGACATAATGACACGCCTGAACGACGGAGCCGAGACCGGGGTGATACCATACGGGCTGGGCGATGACGAGCCTCTTGCTGCCAATATAAGCATAGAGGCGCGGCGTCGCAACAGACGCGTGGAGATTTATTTCGTCCCCACAGCCGGATTCATCGACAAATCCCGGCGACGCCAAAACTGAAATGCCATTCAATCCAACAACCTTCAGCCGCAAGGCTAACACCAAAGGACGGTTCAACACCGATATCCCTGCCGCCGACGTCGCCGGTCGACTGGTGCCGCGCGCAACCGATGTGGAAGCTGCGGTGCTGGGTGCGCTCATGCTTGAGAAAGACGCTTTCACCACTGTGTGCGAACTCATAAAGCCAGAAAGCTTCTACGATCCTCGCCACCGTCTTGTCTACGAAGCCATAGCTTCCCTGGGTGTAAACCAGGAACCTATCGACCTGATGACTGTCACCGACCGCATGCGCAGCAACGAGACACTCGAGCAGGTGGGCGGTGCGGCATTCCTTGTCGAGCTAACCGCCAATGTCGCATCGGCAGCCCACGTGGAGTACCATGCGCGTATCGTGGCGCAGAAGCATCTTGCACGTGAACTGATTTCGTTTGCCTCGCAGGTGGAAAACAATGCCTTCGATGAAACGAACGACGTTGACGATCTGCTTCAGGAAGCCGAAAAACATTTGTTTGAAATTTCCCAGCGTAATGTAAAACGTGAAGTACAGCAGATTGATTCGGTAATCAACCGAGCTATCGAACAGATGCAGCTTGCCTCACATCGTGAATCCGGACTCAGCGGACTGGCGAGCGGCTTCACCGGAATCGATGCTATCACTTCCGGCTGGCAGAATTCCGACCTTATAATCATAGCAGCTCGTCCTGCTATGGGTAAGACAGCCTTTGTGCTGTCTATGGCATTGAATATTGCCCTGAATAACAATCCCGTGGCAGTATTTTCGTTGGAAATGAGTTCGTTGCAGCTTGTAAACCGTCTAATTTCCAATGTATGTGAAATGCCTGGCGAGAAAATCAAGAGCGGGCGCCTGTCGCAGATGGAATGGAGTCAGCTGACACACAGGTTAACCCGCCTTCAGGGTGCGCCGCTCTTTGTCGACGACACCTCCGCACTGTCCATCATGGAACTGCGCACAAAAGCACGAAGGCTTGTTCGAGAAAACGGTGTGAAGATGATTATCATCGACTACCTGCAGCTGATGAACGCATCCGGCATGGGACTTGGCTCGCGCGAACAGGAAGTGAGCACAATATCACGCTCGCTGAAACAGCTTGCCAAGGAACTCGACATTCCGGTAGTGGCTCTCTCGCAGCTGAACCGTAAAGTGGAAGACCGCTCCAACAAGGACAAACGCCCACAGCTATCCGACCTTCGCGAATCAGGAGCCATCGAGCAGGATGCCGACATCGTGTGCTTTATTCACCGACCTGAATACTACACACACTCCGCCGAAGACGCCCAGGGGCGCGACATCCGCGGGCTGGCGGAATTCATCATCGCAAAACACAGAAGCGGTTCTGTAGATACCGTGGATCTGCGATTCCGCAAACAGTATGTACGCTTCGAGAACTGGTCGGCCGAAGATGGTTCTGACAACGAACTCCGGGAAGCCAGCGACAACATGGACACCATTGTGCCCCCTCCCGACCCCGAGAAAGCCGCGGCCGATATCGATGCCCTGCTCGGCTCGCGCACCATGGCTCCCAACACGGCTTTCGCCGGAGACATACCTGCCGACTCCGTATTCTGAGTTCCAAAATCCCAAAACTGTACAATGAAACTATCAGAACTCAAAGCCGGACAGCAAGGTGTTATAGTAAAAGTACACGGACACGGCGCATTTCGGAAAAGAGTGATTGAAATGGGGTTTGTCGCCGGGCGTCCCGTGACAATGGTTATCGACGCTCCTCTCCGTGATCCTATAAAATACAACGTGATGGGCTATGAGGTATCGTTGCGCGCATCCGAAGCCGACCTCATCGAAGTGGTTCACATATCCGGCGAAGAGGCGGCTGTGATGGGCGAAAACGCAATGCGTGCCACACATCCGGAACTGGCAAACCACCATGCCATCGAGGAAGCGCACCATCGCCGACGGATAATAAACATAGCCCTTATCGGAAACCCGAATTGCGGAAAGACGTCATTATTCAACATCGCATCGGGCTCCAAAGAACACGTAGGCAACTACAGCGGCGTTACTGTCGATGCCAAGGACGGCCATTTCAAGTTCAAGGAATACAGTTTCAGAATTATCGATCTACCGGGCACATATTCACTTTCGTGCTACTCTCCCGAGGAAGTCTATGTACGCCAGTATCTGAGTTCCGAATCACCCGATGTGATTGTCAATGTTGTCGACAGTTCCAACCTCGAGCGCAATCTTTTTCTGACCACCGAGTTGATCGACACAGACTCACGCATGGTAATAGCGCTGAACATGTACGACGAACTGCGTGCCAGCGGAGCATCTCTGGACTATGCCCAGCTCGGAGGCATGATTGGCGTGCCTATGGTACCAGTGGTCGCAAGGACCGGCGAAGGGTTTGCCGACCTTTTCGATACCGTTATAAATGTTTACGAGAACCGCGACACCACTGTGCGCCATGTGCATGTGAACCTCGGTGCCGACCTCGAATCGGCAATACGCCAGATTGTGGATATGCTCAAATCCACACCTACACTTGCCCGCCACTTCTCGCCACGATACCTTGCCATAAAACTGCTTGAAGGCGACCATCAGGTAGAAGACCAGATAGAAGGTCTCGGCGAAGCCCCGGGCCATGCACACAGGCGCAGGAAAGGATTCTTATCGAGACTGTTTCCCAAAGGCTGCTGCAAAGGCTCATCGGCACTGCCTTCTTTCACCGACGACAGCTGGAAACAGCATATCAGGCAAGGTGCGGGAAATCCTGTGCTCATGCTGCGGGACAAACTGCGCGCGCACATCGAGACACTGCACAACGAAGACATATCCTCCATTGTCGCGGCTGAAAAATACGGATTCATCTCCGGTGCTCTTGCCGAGACATTTGTCGCTGGCAAACAGAAAGACCGACGTACAACACGCATTCTGGACCAGCTGGCAACCAACCGCCTTTTGGGATTCCCGATATTCTTTGCCATAATGTTTTTCATTTTCTGGCTCACCTTTTCGGTGGGTCAGTATCCTATGGACTGGATTGATCAAGGCATAGGCGCACTGGCTGCACTGGTACAGCGAACCTTGCCGGAAGGTCCGCTGAAAGATCTGGTCGCCGACGGAATAATCGGTGGCGTAGGCGGCGTAATCGTTTTCCTGCCCAACATATTGATTCTATACTATTGCATCTCTTTTATGGAGGACTCCGGCTATATGGCGCGGGCTGCCTTCATAATGGATAAGGTCATGCACCGGATCGGCCTGCATGGCAAAAGTTTCATTCCTCTTGTCATGGGTTTCGGATGCAATGTGCCGGCCATCCTTGCCTCAAGGGCTATAGAGAGCAGGTCGAGCCGCCTGATTACAATTCTCATCAATCCCTTCATGAGCTGTTCGGCACGCCTGCCAATCTACGTGCTCCTGATAGGCACCTTTTTCCCCTCGCATGCTGCCCTTGTATTCATGGGCCTTTATCTCACCGGCATAATAGTGGCAACGGTCACAGCAAGGCTGCTCAGACGCTTCCTGTTAAAAAAGGATGAGACACCTTTCGTCATGGAACTGCCGCCATACCGTTTCCCCACACTCAAGGCTTCGCTGTCGCACACATGGGGAAAGGGAAAGGAATACCTAAAAAAGATGGGAGGAATAATTCTGTTTGCAAGTATTGTCGTGTGGGCGCTGAACTACTTCCCGAGACCAGATGAAAATACCGGTGTACACACCGACTCATACCTCGAGATGGCTGGTAAAGCCGTAAACCCTGTTATGGAACCTTTGGGATTCCACTGGCGTGCCAGTGTTGCCGTACTTGCCGGCATCCCCGCCAAAGAGATTGTAGTATCTACACTCGGTGTTCTCTACACAAACGACGAAAACACTTCGGAAGCACGTCTGGGCGCACGCTTGAAAGCACCATCGACGCTCACTGGCAAACCGGATTACGACCAGGCCGTGGCAATGAGCTTCATGGTCTTCATCCTGCTCTACTGTCCTTGTCTGGCAACAGTGACTGCCATCGTGCGCGAAACGGGTTCGTGGCGTTATGGAGCATTCTCGGTGGTGTACAACACCGTGGTGGCATGGCTGATTGCATTTGCCGTATATAGAATCTGTCTGTTGCTATAGGTCTGACCTGTTTTATAAGCCTGCAACAACGCTATTTCAAAAGAATATGTTTGATCTGAGTTTTCTTAAGAATGCAATCCGTTCCGAGGGTGGTTTTCCCCTATCCGAGGTGATTCTGGATAAATTCCTTCAGTCCGGTACCCATATGCTTGTCGCCGCAAAAAATTATCTGATAGAGCCGGGAAAGGTGGACAAGTCGATATGGATAACGGCCTCCGGGGTGACCAAGGCATTGTATTTCGACGGAAACAAGGAATATGTATTAGGATTCTCAGGCCCCGGAACCATAACTATGTCACCGATATCCACTATAATAGGAAAACCTGCTTTCTGCGGTTTCCAGACAATAACTGACTGCGACATGATAAGAGTCGGCAAGAGCGAGTTCGACGCTCTTATGGAGGAGTCGCATGAGTTCTCAAGGTGGATGTTCGGCATGTCGGTCTCGCAGCTTTGTGCCCTGGAGTTGAAGGCGCAGATGCTCAGCGAGGGGGACGTAATGTCGAACTACAAGGCCATAATGAACCGCAAGATGCAGCTGGACAATGTATTCGATCTCAATCGTCCCAATCTTCTGGCCATTGTGTCATCAAAGGATCTGGCATCATACCTCGGCATCACACAGTCGTATCTGTCGAATATCAAAAAGGCAATGCTGCGTAAAGGCTGACATTTTATAGCACGCTGCAATGTATAAATATGGCACGCCGGCTGTTCCGGCGTGCCATATTCTTATGTTATTTCATTATCACGGGGCCAGTCCAGGAACCAGTGATCTTATGGGCGTCAGGCTGGTCGTCGACAAGGTCATACACTATAGTCCATGTACCGTCGCTGTTGTCGGTGATTGTTATCTGTCCGCCGGTTATGCCGGAGCCTTTGAGTATTTCGGCGCTGCCATCGTCGGAGTATTTATAGAATGATGAGCCGCTGGCCCAGGTGCCTCCGAAAATGCCAGTAAGTATAGTGCCGTCGCAATTGCCGTCATCTTCCACCTTGTATATGCCGGGGCCGAATTCCGACTTGGCAATGATACGCAAGTCTATGCGGTCGCCTACCCATTGCATGTTATCGTTGTAGTGCACAACTTCCAGTTTGATTTCCCTTCCGAAATCCACACAGTCGGCGATGGCACCCTCAAGGTTCATCTCATAGTCACCTTCAAGGTGCCATGTCTCCTCCTGGATAAAATCCTTCACCTCTATTCTTCCGAAGTATATTCCGGTGACTTTATTGCCTGTGTTGGAGGTTAGATCGTATGTCATCCTGTACATGCCTGGGGACACCTCGTTGATGGTCACGGAACCAGACTTTACCAGACCGACCTCGATGTCACTCTGGTCTTTGTAATGTTTCACTGTGGTGTTTGCCGGGAAAGATCCACCAAGGAAATTGAATACTTTTCCAGCGAGCATAGTGTTCTCCTCTGCCACATCGCCCTCCATTATTGTCCATGTTCCTGGCACGAAGTGTCCCTTGGCGTCGAGTTTCACATTGCCGACGAATGTGAGCAGATTGCCCGGTGTAACAAGCCATCCGTTCTCGTCAAAGCCGTTATCTGCAATCATGATGTTCATGTTGCAGTTCATGTCGAATCCACCGTGTTGTTTCAGATAGGTGGCGATAACGGTTCCACCCTGGATGTTTATATCCTCGTGGTGCCAGTTTATGGACTGGTCCTCGAAGGATGTCTCTCCTGTATAGGTCGTACAGTATGTCACGCCGTTCACGTCGGTCGCTTTAAGGGTGGCTGTTACGTTGTAGTTGGCATCGTACGACAGCTCTAAGACTGCGTCGGAATACTTATTTTCGGATCCCCACACCGTAACATAGCTTATCTCGGGATTTATGGTCCAGTCTTCCACCGTTCCTGTGCCGAGACGGTATGTGCCGGCCGGAGCAAGCATAGGCTGTCCCACGGCAGGTTCAGGAGCCTGAAGTCTTAGTGTGAACTTATATGCGTCGAGAGGCAGAATTCCCTTGTCGCTGAACGGCTTGTCGGAGAAGTAGATGTAGTAGTTGTAGCCATAGTCGGCCATGGCGTCGGAGTAATACGATGTGTGCATCAGCACGTTTTCGGTCACTACATCGTATTGCGTGGGGTCTTCGAAAGTTATGCCATCGACCTCGTTATCGGAATAGGAAGCTACGACATTACCGTCTTTCAGAAGATATACAGTAGCGTCGGCGGCGCCTGCGGCCATGATGGCCATTGCAAGGCCTATGATATATTTGCGTTTCATTATTCAGTTTTGTTTGCGGTTACCGTTTGATGAATTTTATCGCTTTGTCGGCTACGGACAGTACGTACACACCGGTGTGAAGTCCGGTTATGTCGATGTGGCATGTGGTGTCGGCGCATTGTCCGGCCTTAGCCTGAATTCCGGATATCTCCAGAATCCTCCACGGAGTTTCCGGCGCTGCGCCGGTGATTTTGATAGCGTCTCTGGTGGCTTTCACAGAGATTGTGTTGCCTTCCTCGGTGGCAAGCGTCACTCCTGATTCCGTGTCGGAAAGGAGAATGAGCGAGATGTCATTCCGGTTGAAAGTGGATTTATTTCCGTCATAATCCACCACTTCAACCTTGTCGGCCACGAAATTTATGGCAGCGACTCCCGATTTCTCGAATGAAGTCTTGCCCCCATTCCGATCGACAACCGATACCTTTGCCTCATCCGCCCCGGAGGCCCATACAGAGCACATGAGAGCCAGAATGCCGGTAATTAGTATTTTTTTCATAGGTAGCTGTTTGGTTAGAATGTCTTTTGCGAAATTACTATGTGTTTTCTTTACTTTTTTTGGAAAATTCCAAAAAAAGTAAATGGAGCCATGGAATCTTTTTTTCTTTATGGAGTTGTTAAAATCAAAAACTTCTTATTCTATGTTCCTATTCTAAATTGTTCGTCGAATATTTTCCATGTATTTGACAAAGTTCGATATATCTGGCGCTCGCCAATGCTCAAATATTTGGCATAGCTCTCGACTTATTCGTATCTTTGCCGCTCTAATCCACTGAGATGAATAATACTTCAAACCAAAAACAGGAACTTCTGGATCGTCGCTACCTGCGCATGGCCGCCATCTGGGCGGAAAACTCCTACTGCCAACGACGCAAAGTAGGCGCTATCATCGTAAAGGATCAAATGATTATTTCCGATGGCTACAACGGCACTCCCGCAGGTTTCGAAAATGTGTGTGAGGACTCCGAGGGCTTCACAAAGCCATATGTGCTCCACGCAGAAGCAAATGCAATCACCAAAGTAGCCCGAAGCAACAACTCCAGCGATGGAGCTACCCTCTACGTTACGGCATCGCCATGTATGGAATGTGCCAAACTGATAATCCAGTCTGGCATAAGGCGTGTTGTATTCAACGAGTTTTATAGAATTGCCGACGGAATCGAGCTGATGCGCCGCGCAGGAATAGAATGCGTGCATATCGCCGCACTGGACACCACACAACGATGAAATCCGACAAAGGTAGAAAATATATGCTCTGGCTGCCGGTAACGGCTGCCGCGTTTATGCTGCTCGGCCTTTGGACCGGCCGTTTTCTGGCAACAGACGGAAGCGACGCTCCCGCCCGCACCAAACTTGACAAGGTGTTTGAACTCATTGGAGAAAACTACGTGGATCCGGTGAGCTACGACAGCCTTGTCGAACTTGCAATTCCGGAAATTCTTTTGAACCTCGATCCGCACTCGGTATATATACCTGCCTCCGAGCGTACTGCCGCCAACCGCGATCTGGAAAGCTCGTTCTTCGGAATAGGCATCCAGTTCCAGATGATCAACGATACCCTTTACATCGTGGAGGTAATCGCTGGCGGTGCTGCCGAAGAAGCCGGTATCATGCCTGGCGACAGAATTATTGCAGTCGACAGTCTGGATATCGCCGGCAACGGAACAAGTTCCAACGAAGTATTCGGATTGCTGCGAGGTCCTCGCGACACCAGAGTGCACGTTACCGTGCGCCGCCAAAGCAGTGCCGAACCTCTCGAATTCGACCTTGTGCGTGCCGAAGTGCCCGTATCGCCCATCGATGCGGCATATATGCTCACCGACACAATCGGTTATGTGCGTCTTGGCAAGTTCTCCGACAACACTTTTGCCGAATTTTTGCGTGTCTTCGACGGTCTGCGCAGCGAAGGCGCGCGCGCTTACGTACTGGATCTACGTGGCAACGGTGGCGGATATATGAGTCCGGCGGTATTGATGGCAAACGAATTCTTCGGCGATGACTGCAACCTTATCGTCAGCACCCGCGGACGAAACCTATCCGACAACCGGGTAATCTACAGCGACAGAACCGGTGCCTTCGGCAGCGAACCTGTGGCCGTGCTCATCGATGAATTCACAGCCAGTGCAAGCGAAATCCTTGCCGGCGCTCTGCAGGACAACGACCGCGCGATTATCATCGGTCGCCGCTCTTTCGGCAAAGGGCTTGTACAGACACCTTTCGAGCTTCCCGATTCCAGCGAATTCAGACTCACAATCCAGCGCTACTACACACCCTCGGGACGCTGCATCCAGAAAACCTATTCCAACGGAATGGAGGACTACCAGTACGAGGTTTACAACAGATTCAGCAATGGAGAACTCTTTACTGCCGACAGCATACACATTGATTCCACACAGATTTTCCATACATCCGGAGGACGCCAGGTTTATGGCGGCGGCGGTATAATGCCCGACGTATTCGTACCAAGCGACACTGCAGGAGTAACATCATACTATATAAAGGTGGCCAACTCGGGGCTGCTCCGCGATTTCGCCTACGAATATGCCGACCGAAACCGATCCACACTTGCCGAGAGCCGTAACACCGCCGAACTGCTCCGGCAACTGCCCCAGGATTATACACTACTACAGGCTTTCGTGGAATTCGCACGACGCAAAGGCGTTGCTCCAAGGTGGTACTACATCAACACTTCCGCTCCTTTGATTGTTAATCAGATTAAAGCTCTGATAGCACGCGATGTCGTTGGTATGGATGGCTACTTCGAGGTTGTGAACAGCACCGACCCTGTGGTAATCGAAGCTGTGGAAAGAATCCAACACGGCGATGCGCGCACGCTTCCGGGCATAGACAACAACCAGAGACGATGAACAAACAGATTCTCCGCCAGCGCATAAGAGCCAGTAAAGCCGTACTCGACGACAACGACCGCCGCCAAGCGGCCCTGCGCATTTTCTCCACCATACGTTCCATGGCCGCCTTCATAATGGCCGAACGCGTGCTTCTTTACCATTCCCTGCCCGACGAATTGTCTACGCGCGAGTTTCTGGCCTCCCTTCCCCAGGGCAAGCGCTACTATCTGCCGAGAGTGAACGGACCGGACCTCGACATCCTGCCCTACGAGGCTTCTCGCACACATCTGGGCGCGTTCCACATAGAGGAACCCGACGGCAACGATACGGTCGATGTCGCCGACATAGATCTGATTGTGGTGCCCGGCGTTGCATATGACCGTAGCGGGAACCGCCTTGGACGCGGAAAAGGTTTCTATGACAGGCTGCTCAGCCGTGCCAGGGCAATAACAGTGGGCGTGTGCTATGATTTTCAACTTGTCGACAGCATAGCCGTCGACGAACACGACATCCCTGTGGATTTCGTCGTTGCCGACGGCTTTGGCATTATCCGCGGTCGCAGGCGCCGATGACCCTCATCCTTACAGATGTGTCGGTGCTGTTTGCCCCGCTGGCAGACTCGCAACCCCGCAGAAATGCCGAGGCAGAAGCTGTAGCCAAGCTTGTGGCCAGGGCTTTCGGCCGCGATGCAATAAAGACTAACGCACCCGATGGTGCGCCGTTGATTGAAGGTTCCGCCGCATCTGTTTCCATTTCCCACTGCCGGAATCTCGCCGCACTGGCAGTGTCGCCAGCCGGTAATCCGCTCGGTATCGACATCGAACGACCACGCAGGCAACTGGCCACTGTGGCACCCCGTGTGCTCTCTCCGTCCGAACTCGATTATTACAGTTCATTTCCATCCGGACTGCTGCAGGCATGGACTCTCAAGGAAGCGCTATACAAAGCTGCAGGAATAACAGGCGCCGATTTCGCGAGACAACTCAGGATTCCGCTTCCCGGACATGAGTTTGCAACGGCAGTGAAACCTTCGGGAGAGGAGATTCGATTCAGCGTTCTGTTCAGCGCTCCCATAGGTTTCATGCCGGATGTATGGTGCTCGCTAGTCGCTAAACAATAAACAGCCAAAGGTTCTTATGGAACACAGCAACCGTATACATGCAGCCACCGACACGGCCTCCCTTCATAAAACAAAGAAGGCATTCTATGTAGGCATATGGCTCAATCTTGCATATGTCGCCATTGAAGCCGCGTTCGGCCTCGTCTACGATTCCATGGGACTGCTGTCCGATGCCGGCCACAATCTCAGCGACGTTGTGGCGCTTGTGATAGCCCTTATCGCATTCAAAGCATCCAGCCGACAACCCGACGACCGCTACACCTACGGCTATAGGAAGGGCACTGTAGAGGCTTCGGTGGCCAATGCTCTTATCCTGTACATGGCGGTAGCCCTGATACTCTTCGAGAGCGTAAAGAAGCTTTTCCATCCGGTGGCTGTCGACGGCGACATAATAGCCTGGGTAGCAGGAGTCGGAGTAATTATCAACGGCATCACCACGTGGATGCTCATGAGAGGCAGCCACCGCGACCTCAACGTTAAAGGTGCCTTTCTTCACATGGCAGCCGACACATTGGTTTCCATCGGCGTTGTCGCATCCGGTATAGTAATCAACATCACCGGCTGGAACATCATCGACCCACTGATAGGCATTGTCATAGCGGCTGTAATAGCCATAGGCTCGTACTCCATGCTGCGCGACAGCATGCGCCTTGCCCTGGACGGGGTGCCTCGAGGCATCGACATTGTAAAGGTACGCCAGGCAATAGCCTCGACCGACGGCGTTCTGAGTTCCCATCACCTGCATGTGTGGCCCATCAGCACAACCCTCACTGCAATGACAGTACACGTGGTAATCGACAATCCCGCCGACATCAACACCATAACCGCAGCGGTAAAGAAAGCGGTTATTCCATTAGGCATCTCCCACAGTACTGTAGAAGCCGAAACATCGTCGGACAGTTGCGGAACGACGCATGAAAAAAGCCAGAAAGACTGATCTGCGACCAATGAATGTCCCCTCTTTCTTCAAGAAAATAGCTACATGGATGCGTGGACTATCGTTCCGCACCGGTCTGCTTGTAGGGGCGGCCTGCATTGTATGCTACATACTGTCCTTCGCTCAGATGTTTCTTCCGCTATCGCTCACAACCAAAGGCGTGTTATGGACCGTATTCTTCGGCATGGCCAAGGCATTGCAGTATTCGGCACTGCTTATACTCGGCAAAGAAGGCATCAGACGCCTGCGCAGTCTTTTCGCCCGATAAAACACACATCCGCCCGAGGCTGAGGCGTAATTAAGGTTATGGCGCAACTTCGTTGCATCAACACAAAAATTGCCACTACTAAAATAGCATCGGAGATGCTTCACCTATGGAAACCCCATCTTTACGCAGCGAAGCGGAGTTAGATGGGGTTAACAAGCGTACAATCAAATGATTATGATGGCTGTGTCGTAATTAAAGTTTTACGTTGCTTCAGAGTCGAAATAGCACCAACGAAAGAAAACATCGGAGATGCTTCACCTGTAGAAACCCTATCTTTACGCAGCGAAGCGGAGTTAGATGTGGTAATCTGCGTCTAATCAACAGTTTATATCGGAGGCCTTGCACTGTCGAGAAGGTGCATGGCCTCCGACTCTTATACACCAACTAAAAATGGTGAATTTTCAGCGTAAAATTCCCGACTTATCATAGATAATCGTTAACTTTGCAGCGGCAAGCCGCTGTTTGCCACGACATTTGGATAAAAAAGAAGCGTTATGCTTATCTTGTAAACTGAAAACGTAGGAAATTTTCAAATGATGCAAGAGATGGCATAGTGGTTCTCACGCATATGCGTGGGTCGCTATTGTTACATCTGCATCAAAGGTTTCCTACGACCATCAGTTTAGACGTGGCATGGTGGGCTCACGTTTTCTTTTTTTTATTACAATCGCCGTGAGTCTCGGCAGCTTTGTTACAGACCATATTCCCCATAATCTATATAACCATATCTGCATCACTTAATTTCATCGACAATGAAATTTCATCTTCTCATTCTTCTTGTTCTGCTGCTGAATATACCAGCCATAGCAGGCGATGTTCCCTCTGGGGACAACAACACAATCTTAAAAGCAGGAACTTTCGATCTGTCGCAAACGTTTGTGAGCAACGGTATTCGTTATGGATTCTATATTGCCGACAATCAACAGATAAAGGCGAGAGTGCTCCATGACGCTTATTCAGGCGACATAGTCTTACCGGAGGAGGTTGGTCTTGAGGGGTGTAGTTATCCTGTCGGTAGAATCGACGATAGTGCGTTCGAAAACTGTAGTAGTTTGACATCCATCACTATACCCAGCTCGGTGATTTCCATCGGAAACAGTGCGTTCAACAGCTGCAACAACCTGACCTCCATCTCTATTCCCAACTCGGTGACATACATCGGAGACAATGCGTTCAGCAACTGCAGCAGTCTGATATCCATCTCTATCCCCAATTCTGTGACTTACATCAATGGCAATACCTTCGGAAACTGCAGTAGTCTGACATCAATCACTATACCCAACTCGGTAACTTCAATCGGAAACGGTGCGTTCAACAGCTGCAACAACCTGACCTCCATCTCTATTCCCAACTCGGTAACTTCAATCGGAAACGGTGCGTTCAACAGCTGCAACAACCTGACCTCCATCTCTATTCCCAACTCGGTGACATACATCGGAGACAATGCGTTCAGCAACTGCAGCAGCCTAACTTCAATCTCTATCCCCAACTCAGTGACTTCAATCGGTAATTATACGTTCTTCGGCTGCAGCAGTCTGATATCCATCACTATCCCCAACTCAGTGACTTCAATCGGAAACAGTGCGTTCCGTGACTGCAGCAGTCTGACTTTCATTTCTATCCCTGCCTCGGTGACTTCAATCAAGAAAGAAGCGTTCGCCTCCTGCAGCAGCCTAAAATCCATCGCTATACCCAATTCAGTGACTTCAATCGGAAACAGTGCCTTCCGCTGGTGCAGCAGCCTGACTTACATCACTATACCCGACTCGGTGACTTCAATCGGAGACTATGTGTTCTACGGCTGCTGCAGCCTGACTTACATCACTATCCCAAACTCGGTGACTTCAATCGAAAACTGTGCGTTCTGGAACTGCAGCAACCTTACATCCATAACTATCCCCAACTCAGTGACTTCCATCGGAAGCAGTGCGTTCCGCGACTGCAGCAGCCTAACTTCCATCACTATCCCAAACTCGGTGACTTCAATCGGAAACTATACGTTCTGCGGCTGCAGCAGCCTGACTTCCATCACTATCCCAAGCTCGGTAACTTCAATCGGAGATGGTACGTTCAACAGCTGCAGTAACCTGACTTCCATCTTCATCCCAAACTCAGTGACTTCCATAGAAGACAGTGCGTTCTACGGCTGCAGCAGCCTGACTTCCATCACTATCCCAAATTCGGTGACTTCAATCGGAAACAGTGCCTTCCGCTGGTGCAGCAGTCTGGCTTACATCTCTATCCCAGACTCGGTGGCTTACATCGGAGAGGATGCGTTCGGAAACTGCAACAGCCTAACATCCTTCACTATTCCCAACTCGGTGACTTATATCAGAGATCGTACGTTCAACAGCTGCAGCAGCCTGACTTCCATCTCAATCCCCAACTCAGTGACTTCCATAGGAAACAGTGCGTTCGGCTGGTGCAGCAGCCTAACATACATCTTTATCCCCAACTCGGTGATTTACATCGGAAACAGTGCCTTCCGCTGGTGCAGTAGCTTGACTTCAATCTCAATCCCCAACTCGGTGACTTCAATCGGAAGCGGAGCATTCGAAAACTGCAGCAGCCTGACGTCCATAACTATCCCCAATTACGTGACGACCATAGGAGACTTTGCGTTCAAGTACTGTTTAAACATTATAGAGATCAACTACGACACCACCACTCCTATTACAGCAAACAAGGAAATATTCGATTATTATGGCGCCACATTATATGTGGCTGTGGGAGGTTTTGAGAAAGCCCGGTCCACGGAGCCATGGTGCTATTTCTATAACATACAGGAAAAGGATTTCTCCGGCATTCGCGATGTGGAAACGAATCCGGCAGATGAGACTATTGACTTCCAGGCCCCCTACGAGGTTTACAACCTCGGCGGTATGAAAGTAGGCAGCAGCACCGCCAATCTCGCTACCGGGGTCTATCTTGTGCACCAAGGCGATAAAGTACAGAAGATTGCCATCCAATAAAGCGAAGACCCTACATCAACGCGAAAAAGCCATTGACTCATATCCTCGGCTTTTCGGTTAGATGTGGTACAAAATGTTGGTATATAGAAAAATAGGTCAGAGACTTTGCACTTCCGCGATAATGCAAGGTCTCCGACCTAATCATTTGATGACGCGATAATTACCCCATCTAACTCCGCTTGCTGCGTAAAGATAGGGTTTTATCAGGTGAAGCATCTCCGATGCTTTTTTTGAGAGGGCAATTTTTGTTCTGATATAACGAGGCTGCGCTGACACTGCCACCTCGACTTATCCGTATCTTTGACTTCGTCTTAGATACTTCCGCTCAGCAAAGCTAAAATAATTTGGCTTTGCTCTCGACTTATTCGTATCTTTGCGGAAAGTCTCCACCAAAACAGCCTATGAAGATAAAACTCGTGTGTGTGGGATCGGTCCGCGATCGAAATGTTGCCTCCCTTGTGCAAGGATATGCAGCACGTGCGACACACTATTTCCCATTCGCCATCGATGAACTGCCCGATGTACGCTCCACCGGAGACAGCAATCAGCAAAAGAATGCCGAAGGACAGAAAATTCTGGCAAGAATATCGGCCAACGACTACTTAGTATTGTTCGATGAAAAGGGTGTGGAACTGACATCCCGGAAATTCGCCGGCTTCATAGAGCAGAAATCCGTGACAATGCAAGGCAACCTCATATTAGTAATCGGAGGGCCGTACGGCTTCAGCGACGAAGTGTACCGCCGCAGCAACATGAAGCTGTCGCTGTCGCAGATGACATTTCCACACGAGCTTGCCCGACTGGTAGCAGTGGAGCAAATCTATCGCGCCGCCACCATACTGCGCGGCGAACCTTACCACCACGACTGATAGAATGGCAACTATAGTAACTGTTGAAAACATAAGCAAATCGCTCGGCGACCGCACGCTTTTCACCGATATAGGCTTCGGCATAGAGGAAGGCGACAAAATAGGACTCATCGCCCGCAACGGAACAGGCAAAAGCACCCTTATGAGCATTATCGCCGGAGTACAGTCGCCTGACAGCGGACAGGTTGTATGCCGAAATGGCCTGCGTATAGGCTATCTGCCCCAGCAGCCCGAGTTCAGCGCCGGTTCCACTGTGCTCTCCGCGGCGATGGAACACAGTGGCGACATAGCCTCCACTGTGCTGGCCTACGAGAACGCAATCGCCACCGACAACCGTGAAGCCATCCACACTCTCACTGCATCGATGGATGCAATTTCGGCATGGGACTACAAGGACAAGCTCCACCAGGTGCTGGGACAACTCGGACTGTTCGATATGTCGCAGCCGGTGGCACAGCTCTCCGGAGGTCAACGCAAACGCCTCGCCATAGCCCGGCTTGTTATGCAACAGGCCGATTTCCTGCTGCTCGACGAGCCTACCAACCACCTCGACATATCCACCGTGGAATGGCTTGAGAAATATCTCTCCCGGTCGCGAGCCACCCTGCTCATGGTAACCCACGACCGCTATTTTCTGGACCGCGTGTGCAGCAAAATCATCGAAATGGACTGTCGCAGCATATTCATGGTCGAAGGCAACTACGACATGTATATCCGCCGCCGTGCCGAACGCATCGAAGCCATGGATAACGAGATTGCCCGTGTGCGCAACACCCTGCGCCGCGAGCAGGAATGGATAAGCCGCCAACCACAGGCCCGCGGAGGAAAAGCCAAATACCGCATTGACGCATACAACGAACTTAAGGAACGCTCTCGCAATGTACGAAACGACAAAACCATAAGTCTTGAAGCGCGCGCGTCGCGTATAGGCTCCAAAATTTTCGAGGCGGTGGACGTCTGCAAATCCTTCGGAGACAAAGCCATTCTGAAAAACTTCTCCTATGTGTTCGCCCCCGGTGAGAAAATAGGCATCGTAGGCGAAAACGGAGTCGGTAAGTCTACGTTCATCAAAATGCTCCAGGGACTGGAGCCATACGACTCCGGAAGCTGGGAAGTCGGCACAACCGTGCACTTCGGCTACTACAGCCAGGATGGCATCAGGTTCGACCCCGAAAAAAAGGTTATCGACGCTGTGCGCGACATTGCCGAAGACATCACTCTGCGGCAGGGACGCAACATCGCACCGATGCAATACCTCGAGCGTTTTCTGTTCTCACCCGCCGACCAGCAGAAATTCATACGCAAGCTCAGCGGCGGCGAACGCTGCCGCCTGCAGCTGGCTGTCGTGCTGATGCAGCAGCCGAATTTTCTGATTCTTGACGAACCTACCAACGACCTCGACATAATAACACTCGGAATTCTCGAAGAATATCTCGCGGATTTCGAAGGTTGCGTGATTGTGGTCAGCCACGACCGTTTTTTCCTTGATGCCATAGCCGACCACATCTTTGTGATGGAGGGCGACGGCATTGTACGCGATTTTCCCGGCAGCTACAGCGAATACCGCGCACAGGCCGACAGCGAAAACCGACGCAGCCAGGAAGCGCAGAAACCGCAGCAGAAAGAACGCAGCACAGCAGAACGCCCCGCGAAGATGACATATCGCCAGCGGAAAGAGTTCGAAAGCCTTGAAGAGGAAATAGCCGTGCTAACCGACGAGAAGAAACAGCTCGAGGACTTTTTCGCCAGTGGTGACCAGGGCGATTTCGCCGAGAAGTCCGAACGGTTCAGAGAGGTGTGCTCGCTGCTCGATGAAAAAGAAATGCGGTGGCTCGAACTTTCCGAAATAGGGTCATGAAGCATCTACTGACCATGGCGGTGGCTCTGGCTTCGGCTACCGCACTGAATGCAACGGAAAGCACCGACAGCGTTCGACCGGCCCATATGCTGCGCGCCGTTGAGGTGCTCGGCATAAAGAACAGCGCAGGCTCCGAGCAGGCCGAGGCCATTACACGCATATCCGGCGCACAGGCAAAAACTCTGCAGGTGGAAAGCGCACACCAGCTCGGGGAAATCGCACCGAACTTCCATATGCCGTCCTATGGCTCCAGAATGACCTCGAGCATATATGTGCGTGGCATAGGTGCACGGATGGACCAGCCTGTGGTGGGACTCACCATCGACAATGTGCCGGTGCTGAACAAAGACGCCTACGACTTCGACCTCGCCGACATCGAATCGATAGAGATTCTGCGCGGAGCTCAGGCTGTGCTCAACGGCCGCAACTCCATGGGCGGACAAATAAACATACGGACACTGTCGCCCATGACCGCCACCGGAATGCGAGCCGGCGTATCCTACGGTTCCGGCAACACCGTGAGTGCCAATGCGGCCTACTACCACAAACTGAATCCGCAGCTTGCAATGAGCCTCAGCGGACAGTTCCGACACACCGACGGTTTCTTCCGCAACGCATACGACAACAGCAGGCTCGACCACGAGAATTCAGGCGGAGCCCGCTGGAAAACAGTATGGCGACCCAGTCCGCGCCTGTCGTTCACCAACACGGCATCATTTGCCACAACCCGCCAGGGAGGATACCCATATGCCTCGATGGAAACTGGCGAAATCGCCTTCAACGACACGTGTTCCTACAGCCGGACAATGTTTGCCGATGGCCTGACTGTGGCATGGGCTGGGAAACGCGTTGTGGTTACATCCGTTACCACGGCGCAGTATCTCAGCGATGACATGAATCTCGACCAGGATTTCCTGCCTCTCGACTATTTCACACTACGGCAGAAACGCAACGAGTGGACATTCACAGAAGACCTTTACACCCGTGGGCGACGCGGCAGCTATGGCTGGCTCGGAGGTGTGTTCGCATTCTACAAGGATACCGGTATGGATGCTCCGGTAACGTTCAAGGATGCCGGTATCAGCCGGCTGATCGAGCACAACCGAAACGAGGTGAATCCCGACTATCCCATCCGCTGGGACGACCGCCGCTTTACTCTTGGCAGCGATTTCACTCTGCGTGCAGGTGGCGTGGCCGTTTACCACCAGAGTTCATACGAGATTGGCCGGTGGCGCCTCGAGGCAGGCCTGCGACTGGACATCGAACGGAGTTCACTCAGCTATTTCAGCCATTGCAGCACAGGATATACCACATACCATGTCCTTCCCGACGGAAGCAAGGAGGTTTTCAGCCATTCGCCGGTGAACATCGCCGACGGCGGAAGCATCGCAAAGACTTTCGTGGAATTTCTGCCGCAGTTCACTGTGGTATGGCAACACGAAGCATTCAGCCCCTACTTCAATTTTTCCAAAGGCTATAAGGCAGGAGGATTCAACACCCAGATGTTTTCCGACGTGCTCCAAGGAAAAATCATGAGCGAAATGGGCATAGCGGCACCCTACTCCCTGGAACAGATTGTAGCCTACGAACCAGAACGGAGCTTCAACTACGAACTCGGATTCCACAGCACTACAGCAGGCGGGGAATTGGGAATCGACGGGGTGTTGTTCTATATCGACTGCCGGAACCAGCAGATGACGACTTTTCCGGCGGGCACTGTAACCGGTCGCGTGATGACGAATGCCGGCCGCACCCGCAGCTTCGGCGCAGAACTGTCGCTGCGATGGAACGCCACCGAAGATCTCAGTTTCCAAGCAAGCTACGGCTATGCCAACGCCACATTCCGCAAATACAACGACGGCCGCTACGACTACCGCGGCAAACGAGTTCCTTACTCTCCGTCGAACACAATTTTCGCAATGGCCGACTGGCGCATCCCGAGGCTCGGGTTCCTTGGCATTGTGCCTGAAATCTCGGCCGACGTGCGTGGTGCCGGCGACATATATTGGAACGAGGCCAATACTTTGAAACAGAATCTTTATGCTACGGCGAACCTGACTGTCGGTTTCCGAACTGAGGAATGGAATGTTAAGCTGTGGTGTAAAAACCTGTTCAATACAAGCTACGACACATTCTACTTCATGTCTATCGGCAACTCATTCGTACAGCGCAGCCAGCCCCGTACTTTCGGAGTAACCTTCAATATGAGCCTGCGTTAGGGATTTTACGGATAATCTTCCGCGATGCCGTGCGTTGCAACATGGGCACTCCCACTGCCCGCTTGGGCAGATATTTATGGTCGATGCCCGACTGCCGGAGCACATCCAGCGCATTATCCGCCGTTTCCTGGAATCCTTCCACAACCAGCACCGCTGCCTGACCCCATGTTTTGTCGGGTTCCCCGACGACATAATAATCCATGCCGGGCAGAAAAGCTGAGAACAGACGCTCCATCTCCTCGGGATGCAGTTTCAGTCCTGATGAATTGATTACATTATCATGTCGGCCGAGCCATCGGAAAGAAGAAGCGTCGATCAGTTCGACTACATCGTTGGTCTGCACACGGCGGAAATCAAAATCCGGAGCATCCACGGCAAGACATCCACGCACATCGGCACTGAAAGCGATGCCAGGCAAAGCATGGAAGATACGTCTATCGTCGCGTATGTCCGCCATCGCCACATGGCTGCAGGTCTCTGTCATTCCGTAGCTTATAAAGGCTTTATAACCTGCGGAACCGAGTGCGCGGCATTGTTCCTCCGAAGGTGCCCCGCCTCCGATAAGCAGATTGCGGACTGCCGATGGCGCTATATTGGCCATCACAGAAGCAAGTTGAGACGGAACCACCGGCAACAGGTCGACAGAGGGAATGTCTTCGGGCAGTCTTATCTTGTTGCTGACAGAAAGCTCAATCAGCCGGCATCGTGCTTCGAGAGCACGCACCACCATCATTTTCCCGGCTATATAGTCGGCGGCAAGCGGGCAGGCAAGCACCGAAGATTCGTCGATGCCGAAAAAAGCATTGCTTGTCCTTGCCGATCGCCTCATATCTTCCTTGCTCAGCTCTATGCTCTTTGGAACGCCGGTAGAGCCTGAAGTATGCGCAGTTATTGTTTCGCCGGCGGCGAGAAACTCGGCTTCAAAATCTTTCAGTCCTGCCATTCGACATTATCGGGCATGCCCCAGTTGCCTGCCGGATTGCGCCACAAGGCTGCATGGTGCATCTCCAGCGGAGAGGGTACGTTGTTGGAATATAGATTTCCCGTACCGAGTCCCTGCGGCACGGTCACATTACAGGAATCCACCCATTGGGCAATCGCGTTAAGCCCTATGTCGGATTCCAGTGCGGAAGTAGCCCACCATCCTATGCCACGGGCAGATGCCTGCTCGGCAATCACAGATGCCGCGCCACACCCTCCAATGAGTGCGGGTTTCAGAATCACATATTGCGGTCTGATATCATCAAGCAATCCGGCAGTCCTCTCTTCGCTGTGGTAGCCTATGAGTTCTTCGTCGAGCGCGATGGCAATCGGGGACCTGCGGCATAGCTCCCGCATGGCATCCTTCTGTCCCGGAGCCAAGGGCTGCTCTATGGAATGTATTGAATATCCGGCCAGCCGTCCGAGACGCTCCATAGCTTCGCAGGGAGCGAAGCTACCGTTTGCATCAAGTCGAATTTCAAGGTCGGCAGGCCTGAAATGACTGCGGATGTTCTCCAGCAGCCTGCATTCACTCTCAAAATCGATTCCTCCGATTTTGAGTTTCAACACTCTGAAACCCTGGTCAAGCTTCTCCGCTATTCTTCTGCCCATGGTGTCAGCATCGCCCATCCACACAAGGCCGTTGATGGCAATTCCCTTCTCGCCTCTGCTCCATGGGCCGTCGGACCATAAGCGCCTGCCTCCTGCCTCGAGATCGGCCATCGCGGTCTCGAACCCGAAACGAATCGATGGATAGCTGCACAAGCGCCATTCCGAAGGACGCCGACAGAAGTCAGCAAGAACTTTCGTGTAGTCTGGCCTGTCATCTGCCGACAGCCCACGGAAAAGCGGGCATTCGCCAATACCCACCACATCGGGAGTGCCGCTATGCCACACTCGCACAAAGAATGTATCCTTGTGCCACATGCGCTCGCGCGATGTAATGGCTTCGAATCGAAAATACAGGCGCGCTTTAGCCCACTGAGCCTTGATCATCAGCCGGGGAACTGGGGGAATTTGTCGAAATCGGGATCGCGCTTTTCAAGGAAGGCGTTCTTGCCTTCGGCGGCCTCATCCATCAGGTAGTACATCAGAGTGGCGTCCCCGGCGAACTCCATGAGTCCATGCTGCCCGTCGAGTTCGGCATTGAGCGCCCTTTTTATCATACGCACAGCGAACGGACTGCGCTTCTTGATGGTGCGGCACCATTCCACCACTTCATCCTCGAGGCTTTCCAGAGGCACTACTTTGTTGACCATTCCCATCTCGAGAGCTTCCTGCGCGGTGTACTGGCGACAGAGAAACCATATTTCACGCGCTTTCTTCTGCCCTACGCAGCGTGCCAGATACGATGATCCGAAGCCGGCGTCGAAACTGCCGACTTTGGGCCCTGTCTGTCCGAACTTCGCGTTTTCGGAAGCGATAGTCAGGTCGCACACCACCTGAAGCACATTGCCGCCGCCGATAGCGTAGCCGTTGACCATGGCTATTACCGGTTTCACCAGCGAACGAATCGCTTTGTGGATATCGAGAACATTAAGACGTGGCGTGCCGTCGCTGTCGCGATATCCGCCGGAAGTCTTATAGTTCTGGTCGCCGCCGCTGCAGAACGCTTTGTCGCCTACACCGGTGAGTACCACCACACGGACTTCGGGACAGTCGCGGCAATAATCGAGAGCGTCGAGAATCTCGCGGTTTGTCTGTGGGCGGAAGGCATTGTACACTTCGGGGCGGTTTATGCTTATGCGGGCAATACCGTCGTAGAAATCGAAAAGTATGTCGGTGTACTCTTTTATAGTCTGCCAATTGCGGGGCTTTGTCTCTTCTGTCATGTCAGTATATTATATGCTTTCTGGTTTGATTCTATATCAGTTATTATATGAAGTATTGCCGGTTTTTCGCTGTCTCGCAGGAACGCCACAAGCGCATCGGCAGTGCCGCTGTTCCCATCTGCAAGGTAGTAGTCGAAGCCGAAAGCGGTGGCGAGTTGTGCTACCGGTTGTTCCACCGGTACGGCAAAGCGTGTCTCTCGCTCGGGCAGCGAGGCTGTTGTGGCCACATGGCGGAAAATATCGCCACCGCCGTTGTCGAAAACGGCTATTTTGAAATTACCGCGCAGATTTTTCAGCGCCAATGCCCCGATATCGTAGCCAAAACTCATATCACCGGTAAGCAGCAACACCGTGCGTTCTGTGGCCATCGATATTCCAGCAGCGGTGGATGTGCAACCGTCGATGCCGCTGACACCACGGTTGTAGTGTATCTTGTCAACCTTCCACGGCATCAGCTGGGCGTATCGGGCGCACATACCGTTAGAAGCGAAAAGCTCGCCGCCGTTGAAATTCATGGCAAGCATGCGCATAGCTTCAATGTCGCACCAGGGCAGACCGGCAGCGCCGCGCTCCGAGGCGGATATGAAATCACGCCAATGGCGACAATATCCGGGCTGGTCCGATACATGCCCATAATTCCGGCATACATATGCATTCCACTGCTCCACAAAATCGGAAGCATTGCATTCAATCTGCATATGAAGAGAACCGAATGTATCGACCATATTGTCATCAAAGCCGATATTGATCACTGGCGATTGCCAACGACGCAGGAATGCCTTTAATTTGTCGTCGATTAGTGTACCACCGAAATTCACCACAAAGTCGGGGCGTAACATTGCCTTTTTCTCGTCGTCGGCACGATTAAGCAACACACCTGCCGCCAATGCGGAAATGCCGGCCTGCTCTCCTCCGAACCTGTCGGAAAACCACACGGAATTATCCGGCAGACGAACGGATAACGGATTGACATCGGCTCCGGCACCTGCGATAAACATAATTTTTTTTGAACGGGTCAACAGCCTGAAAACATCATCGGGCACTTCCTGGCGGCAGCGGACTGTCGAAATCCTGTTGCCGACGGGCATCTCGCTCTCCTGGGCCATAGTCGTAAGAGGTGCGCCAAGAGGAACATTGATATGCACCGGCCCTGGAATATTGCCGGTAGCCGCCGTAAGTGCTTCGTTAACCAGCCGGTTGACCTGCTGCAGGGACATGCGTTCGTCAATCTCCACACTTTTGCGCACAACGGCATCGAGCGCTCCATTCTGCCTGATAGTCTGGCTGTCGCGCTGGTCGATCCATTCTCCCGGGCGGTCGGCGGTTATGGCAATCAATGGCGTGCGGCTATAGTATGCCTCTGCGAGAGCCGGCCCGTAGTTGAGCATGGCCGAACCCGAAGTGCACACAAGGGCGACCGGCTTTGAGGTTTGCTTTGCCATTCCGAGCGCCACAAAAGCCGCCGTGCGTTCATCCACCACAGTACTGATTGCAAAATTCCCGCTCCGTTCCATCGACACAAGCAATGGCGCATTCCGAGAGCCTGGCGATACAACCGCCCTCTCTATACCATAGGAAGCAAGTAGCCCTGTGAGAATGGAACACGTAGGTTTGCTGATTGTGGCCATTTAGGATAAAATTGTGGTTTGAGTAGGAATTAGCGCTAACAAAGTTAAACCTTAATTGTTAATTTTGCAAAAGCATTTCTACATGAGACGACTTGCCATATTCATCACAACAACTATTGTTGCAATCGCAACATGCTGGAGCAACGATATTTGCAACCAGGAAGCGATAGCCGCCGGCTCCAAGCCGACAGCAATCCTGCCGTCGGTGGCCTATGTGCAGCCGCCCGATACGCTTCCGCCAATGCCTGAGGTTGTGAAGAAGCCGGAAGGCATAGTATCCAGAATAATACGCTACTTCAACGAAAGTAACAAACCACGGCGTACAAAAGGTTTCGATGTAAGTTTCATAGGAGGCCCCTACTACTCGAGCGACACCAAATTCGGAATCGGCCTGGTGGCTGCCGGCCTGTACCGCACCAGTGCATGCGACAGCCTCCTGCCACCCTCGGAGGCGGCTCTTTACATGAACGCGACAACCAGCATGTTTTTCAGGCTCGGCATCCGCGGCACCCACATCATGCCTGGCGACCGCGCCCGCTTGAACTACGATGTGAACTTCGCATCCATAGCGACCAAATTCTGGGGCATAGGATACGACAATAATATTGTCGACGATAACGAGACCAAATATAAATACCTTAACAGCCAGGCTTCTGTAAATTATATCTGGCGTCTGCTTCCCAAATTCTATCTCGGCCCGATGATTACGTTCGACTACGTAAACGCCCGCGATGTACACAATGAGTGGCTTTGGGAAGGACAGCCGATGCGCACCTTCAACTTAGGCGTGGGATTCACTATCCAGTACGACAGCAGAGATTTTCTTTCCAATGCTTTCCGCGGAGTGTATTTCCGCCTCGACCAACGGTTCAACCCGCGTTTCCTTCTGAACAGAAACGCGTTTTCGATGACAGAAGTCACAATTGCCACATACAACCCACTATGGAAAGATGCCGTCCTGGCATTCCAGTACCACGCACGTCTGACCTACGGCAACACGCCCTGGGGACTGATGAGCACCATGGGTGGCAGCGACAACATGCGCGGCTACTACGAAGGCAGATACCGCGATAAAAGCGAGATGGATGTGTGCCTCGAACTGCGACAGCACATATGGCGCCGGAATGGCCTTGTGGCATGGGTGGGTGCCGGAATGGTATTCCCACGCTTTTCAGCCATGCGATGGTGCAAACTACTCCCCAACTATGGCATCGGCTACCGTTGGGAATTCAAAAAACGTGTGAACGTGCGTCTGGATCTCGGTTTCGGCCGCCATCAGACAGGTTTTATATTCAGTATCAATGAAGCGTTCTGACTCTATCCCTGCCACCAAGCGAAGTCGTACAGCCTTGGCGCTCATGTGGATTGTGCCGCTGTTGTTGCTGGTTCCGAACATAGGACTTACAATTACAGAACATCTCTATAACGGCTGGGAAAAAGCCGCAAACCTGCTTCTTCCGCTTGGCGTCTACTGCTTTTTGGCATCCTGCTGGAAAAGAGTGGGGATTACCACACTGCTCTCTCTGCCGCTAATGATTCTTTGCGCCTTCCAGATTGTACTCCTTTTCCTGTACGGCGAATCGATAATTGCCATTGACATGTTCCTCAACGTAGCAACGACAAACTACAACGAGGCTACGGAACTGCTGAGCAATCTCACACCCGCGATATTAACCGTGTGCACTATCTACCTCCCGCCGCTGGTTGCCGCAATGATAGTCTCTATACGCCATGAATTCGTGGATGCGCCCTGGCGGCGAGTATTGCGGATGGTCGCTGCCGCCACATACGCAGCAGGCATGATTGCCGCCGTCGGTGCATACCGGTCCAATCCAGATTACTCGATATCCCGAAAACTGTTTCCTGTAAATGTGGTCGCAAACATACATTCGGCAATCGTTCGTGCCGAACAATCATCGCACTACCCCGCAACCAGCGAAAATTTCCGGTTCGGCTCTCGGTCCACCCGTCCCGACAGCATTGCCGAAGTGTATGTGATGGTTATCGGAGAGACCTCGCGTGCCGGCAACTGGCAGCTTAACGGCTACTCACGCTCCACAAATCCGAAGCTGTGCAAGAGGCTGGGGGTCTTGAATTTCAGCCGCACACTGTCCGAGAGCAACACCACACACAAAAGCGTGCCTCTTATGATGTCGCACCTCAACAGCAAAGAGTTCGGCGACTCAATATACCGTTCGAAAGGTATCATCGATGCTTTCAATGAGGCCGGATTCACCACTGCCTGGATTTCCAATCAGAAACATAATGGCTCGTTCATCGACTTTTTCGGACAACAGGCCGACAGCGTTGTTTATCTCTCCGATGACAACATGTCGCACTTCGATGGTGATACAACTGATGAACTGAAGCGCTTCCTCGCCTCCAATCCCCATCGGAAGGTTTTCGTGGCAATACACACCTATGGCTCACATTTCAATTACCGCGAGCGTTACCCCGATGGTTTCGACCATTTCCACCCTGACAACGCAAGCGAAGCCCGTGCCGCTAACCGCCAGGAGCTTATGAACGCCTACGACAACTCTATCCTTTATACCGATGCCGTTCTCGACAGTATAATAGGAGTGCTGGCCGACACCGGGCGTCCCGCCGCTCTGGTATACACTTCCGACCACGGCGAAGACATTTTCGACGACTGCCGCGGACGCTTTCTCCACGCCTCGCCACATCCCACATATTATCAGATTCATGTGCCCATGATAGCGTGGACTTCCGAGTCCTTCGCGGAAATGGAACCTGAGGCTGTGTTTATGCTTGACCGGCATTCGGCATCAGATGTATCGTCGAGCCTTTCGGTATTCCATACTCTTGTGGGACTTGCCGGAATCGCCACTCCCCGCTATAATGCAAAGGCCGACTTGTCTTCGAATCTATACACGGCGCCGGAGCGCATATACCTTAACGACTACAACGAGGCTGTGGCTCTCGGACAATCCGGATTGAGAAATATCGACATTTCCATACTCGACAGCGCGGGGATTTCGAAAGGCATCATGTAGCTAAATCTTTACGAAGTTCTCCATTTTAGAACACCAACACACTGAAATTCACAACATTAAACATAAAATACACATCTACAAATTTTCAAAATTGAAAATTTGTAGATAATTTATATCGCCACAACTTTGCCAGAAGGGAAAATTTGTCTTAGCTTTGCACTACCAAAAATCGACATCAACAAAAACAATGATACAGGTAGTAGTTAAGCGCGACGGCAGAGTCGTAGGATATAACGAGGAGAAAATCAAAGCCGCAATACGCAAAGCCATGCTCACCACCGAACTTGGCGAGGACGAAGCGCTGATTCAGAAAATAGCCGACAGAATCGGCGCCCGTGGCGCCGAACGCATGACCGTGGAAGAAATCCAGGACATGGTGGAAGTCGAACTGATGAACAGTCCACGCAAAGAAGTGGCCAAGCGTTATATCGCATACCGCGACAAACGCAGCATTGCACGCCGCGCGAAAACCCGCGACATGTTTTTGGAAATTATCGAGGCGAAAAGCAACGACATCACCCGCGAGAACGCGAACATGAACACCGATTCGCCGGCAGGAATGATGATGAAGTTCGCCAGCGAGACTACAAAGCCGTTTGTCGACGACTATCTGCTTTCCGATGAAGCACGTGACGCCGTGCGCGGTGGCTATCTGCACATACACGACAAGGACTACTACCCTACCAAAAGCCTCACCTGTGTACAACACCCGCTGAACCATATTCTTAACCACGGCTTCACCGCCGGACACGGCGAAAGCCGTCCTGCCAAGCGAATCGAGACCGCCTCGGTAATAGCGTGCATATCCCTCGAAACCGCCCAGAACGAGATGCATGGCGGCCAGGCGATACCTGCTTTCGATTTCTATCTCGCTCCATTCGTCCGAAGCTCCTATGCCGAAGAAGTGGCCAATCTTGAAAAACTCACCGGCCGGGACCTTTCCCATATCAAGGATACCGAATTCCACGACTACCTGTGCCTCCCCCTTGAAGGACTCGAAGGAGATCAGAGGCTGAGACAACACGCGGTCAACCGCACGGTAAGCCGCGTGCACCAGGCCATGGAAGCATTCATCCACAACATGAACACCATCCACAGCCGCGGCGGCAACCAGGTGGTGTTCAGCTCCATCAACTACGGCACCGATACTTCCGCCGAAGGCCGCTGCATAATCCGTGAGCTACTGCACAGCACATACGAAGGTGTGGGCAACGGCGCCACCGCAATCTTCCCGATACAGATATGGAAGAAAAAGCGAGGCGTGAGCTACCTGCCGGAAGACCCCAATTACGACCTCTACAAACTCGCATGCAAAGTTACCGCACGCAGGTTCTTCCCCAATTTCGTAAACCTCGACGCCTCCTTCAACCAACATGAAAAATGGCGTGCCGACGATCCGGAACGGTATCGTTTCGAAGTGGCCACAATGGGATGCCGCACACGTGTGTTCGAGAACCGCTACGGAGAAAAAACATCGATAGGCCGAGGTAATATCTCTTTCTCAACCATAAACCTTGTGCGTCTTGCAATAGAGACCATGCCTGTGCGCGACAAGGACGAACGCATCGCCCTGTTCTTCCATAAACTCGACAACATTCTCGAAATCACCGCCCGCCAGCTTAACGACCGTTTCAACTTTCAAAAAACGGCTTTGGCAAAACAGTTCCCGCTGCTGATGAGAAAACTGTGGGTAGGCGGCGACAAACTGCGTCCCGACCAGACCATCGAATCCGTTATCAACCAGGGAACACTCGGCATCGGATTCATCGGACTGGCGGAATGTCTGATAGCCCTCACGGGGAAACACCACGGCGAAAGCGACGAAGCCCAGAAACTCGGACTCAGAATCGTGAGCCATATGAGAAGCCGCGTGAACGATTTCTGCGAACAGTACGGCCACAATTACTCCGTCCTCGCCACTCCTGCCGAAGGCCTTTCAGGGAAATTCACCGCCATGGACCGCAAAACCTTCGGTGTGATTCCAGGCATCACCGACAAAATCTATTACACGAATTCCAACCATGTGCCGGTGTACTATAAATGCTCGCCCAAGCATAAGGCTGAAATCGAGGCACCATACCACCCCCTCACCGGCGGAGGACATATATTCTACGTCGAAATCGACGGCGATGCCACCCACAACCCCGAAGCAGTGGCGCAGATTGTGGATCTGATGGACCGCTACGACATAGGCTACGGCTCTGTGAATCATAACCGCAACCGCTGTATGGACTGCGGTTATGAGGACGCATCCGACAGTCTGGATGCATGTCCCGGATGCGGAAGCCACAACATCGACCGCCTGCAGCGTATCACAGGATATCTTGTCGGCACCACCGAACGCTGGAACAACGCCAAACTCGCCGAACTCAACGACCGTGTCGTGCATCAGTGACAACAGACTGCGTGTGTGCGGAATCGTCGACGGCACCACCGTCGACGGTCCCGGGCTACGCACCTCCATATACTTCGCAGGGTGCCGGCATCATTGTCCCGGTTGCCACAACCCTTCCACCTGGGATTTCAACGCAGGAACAGAACTAAGCGCCGAATATCTCATGGAACGCATTGCCGACAACGGCTTTGCCGTTACTTTCACCGGCGGCGACCCAATGTACTCGGCCACAGCACTCCTTCCGCTTGCAAAGCGAATCTGCAAAGCAGGGCTTAATCTGTGGATTTATACAGGCTTCACCATTGAGGAAATATTCTCCGCCGGCGGCGACATGGCAGCATTGGCCGACATGGCCGACGTGATTGTCGACGGCCCTTTCATAGAGTCGCTGAAAGACACGCGACTGCTATTCCGCGGCTCCTCGAACCAGAGGCTCGTGGACATGACCGCAACAAAAAAAACCGGCCACGTAGTAGAATACACCCCGACTTTCTGAATATAATTCCTATAAAGTGCTAAGAGAATCTTGATAGAACTGTGATTGTCGGTTATTAAGATGGTGTTTCATATCAATCTCAAATCTTTCGCTATTCGACAAGCCTCAATAGAATTTTTCACCTGCAATTTAGCTAAAATCTCCTGTCTATGCCTGCTGACCGTATTTATACTGATACAAAGTGTAGCGGCTATTTCTTTGCTCGAAAAACCTTTGTCGATGAGATTCAGAACTTGTTTTTCTCTGACAGACAATATTTTTGAGCTTTTATGTTTATCCAATTCCATAATCTGACCATTGGCGGAATTGATTATCATACATTGTGCGGGAATATCAAACGATAGCGGGCTGTAAAGACACAATGCCAGCCACAAAGCATCGAAGGGAGCTGCATAAATGTAGAACATTCGATGTAATACAGACATATAACCGTTTGAGTTGGTTTTCATACGCAGCTTGCTTGTTAAATAATAATTGATCCGTTCCTTTTTCGGCTGGCATTTGACAAAATGGAAAAAACAAAGCTCTTGTAAATGCTTGCTTGCCAAATCGTCGGGATGAAAAAGCCTGAAAATTTCTTCTTCCCAAATGGAAGGCACCTTAGCCTCATTCCCGTATTTGCCGATTTCAAGCATTCGCGAGAACTTGCCATAATAGATGTAGCTTGCATTTGTGCGCAAATCACTCAATACTGCAATGGCATTCTCCATACTTGCATAGTTGCACGCCATGTCCTTATATCTGTCCAGCATCTCCGCATACGGCTGCTCTTCCGCGAAATCCTGTGCTGAAAATTCCTTGCTTAATATGCCTTTAGTATCCATCAGTGGAAATGGTTATTTATAATCATTGTGCGTTATATGGCAACGCACTACCTTTGCAAAGGTAATCGAAACATATGGTTATTTATGATAAGTGAGAAAGAAAAATGCCGCCAAGGCGAAATGTACGATGCAAACAACGATGCTGAATTGATAGCCGAAAGGCAGGCTTGTAAACTGTTGTGCCATGAATATAATCATCTGCTGCCATCAGAAACCAAACGCAGGAACGATATTATATCTAAGCTGTTCGGAAAAACGGGGCGTGCTTTTCTGATAGAGCAACCGTTTCTTTGCGATTACGGATATAACATAGAGATTGGAGAGAATTTTTACACAAATGTGAATTGCGTTGTTTTGGATGAGGCTAAAGTCAAGTTCGGCGACAATGTGTTCATTGCACCCAACTGCGGATTTTATACTGCCGCACACCCCTTCGATGTAGAGCAGAGAAACCGGGGCCTGGAATATGCCCGTCCGATTACCGTAGGCGATAACGTGTGGATAGGTGCGAACGTCTGTGTGCTGCCCGGTGTTACAATCGGTAGCAATTGTGTTATAGGTGCAGGTAGCGTGGTAAATAAAAATATTCCGGAAGGATCACTGGCAGTCGGAAATCCTTGCCGGATCATACGGAAAATATAATATCACACATAAACACAAAGAAATGACTAAGTTATTATTAAGCGGATTAATGATTGCCGTTTCTTTTGCCTGCAAGGCGCAGTCTTTGGAAAAGATGCAGTGGTTCAATGAACCGGAACAATGGGAAGTCAAGAACAATTCTCTTCTGATGAATGTCACACCACAAACCGACTACTGGCGCATATCCCACTATGGATTCACGGTAGATGACGCCCCTTTCCTATACACCCTGCGCGGCGGAGAGTTTGAAGCCAAAGTGAAAATATCGGGTGACTACAGGACACGTTTTGACCAGTCGGGACTGATGCTCCGCATAGACCACGAAAATTACATCAAGGCAGGTATTGAGTTCGTGGACGGCAAATACAACCTCAGCACTGTTGTGACACATCACACGAGCGACTGGAGCATCATACCACTGGACAACCCCGTGCCGTTTGTATGGATAAAGGCAGTGCGCCGACTCGATTCCGTGGAAATTTTCTATTCCTTTGATGACAAGGAGTACACGATGATGCGCAACGCGTGGTTGCAAGACAATCGCCCGGTCATGGTGGGAATAATGGGGGCATGTCCCGACGGAAACGGCTTCAAAGCCAAGTTTGAGGATTTCTCAATCAAGCATTTGCCTGATTCGCGCAGAGTGCAGTGGCTGGAGGAAAACAGTATGCAGAATAATCAGCCATGAGAATAGAACATATGGCAATCTGGGCGGACGACCTAGAAATGCCAAGAGCATTATACACCAAATATTTCAACTTGAAGTGCGGGAGCAAATATACGAACCAATCCAAAAACTACACATCGTATTTTCTATCATTTGGAGAGGATAAAATCCGCATTGAACTAATGCACATTCCTGATATGCAAAATCCGGCAAGCAGAGGCTACCTGAAAGGGCTGGCACATTTTGCCATTGCTGTAGGAAACACCGAAAAGGTGAATACACTCACCGGACGATTGCGAGCGGATGGTTACACCATATTGAGCGAACCGAGAACAACGGGCGACGGATACTATGAGAGTGCCGTAGCGGATTCAGAGGCAGCTATGTGGAAACAACAGCATAAACAGCAAAAAATAACGATTTAGCAACCAGACCATTTGCAAAATCATTCGGCCATATCAAAACAAAATATAAGTCTTATCAACTTCAAGTCATCTGCTTTCTGACAGTACGTGGAAACCGACAGCAAAGAATGATAATGGAAAATAATCCAAAATCGCGAAAACAGGCAACGCGAAAATAGTTGACAATGATTTTTATTTATAAAGATTTTTGAACTCCTTTGTTTTTTGTAATTTTGTATCGCCTTAGAAGGAGTCGCCGAGAATTCTTGCAGCCCTCGAACAGGTTCGGATTCAGTTATGAATTGGATAATTCTGATTGTCGCCGGCTTCTTCTGCGAGGTTGGCTTTACTTACTGCCTCGGACGTGCAAAGTCCGTTGATGGCCTCCCTTGGTGGGGCTGGATGGCAGGATTCCTTGTGTTTACGATTATAAGTATGGGATTGTTAGCTAAAGCCACACAGAGCCTGCCGATAATTCAGTCCTATCAGCTATTTAAGGCTTCATTTATGGCAAGTGTACCAAATAATCGCTATATGGAACATTTTGAGATGTCAAAATTTGCCAGACAGCCCATAAAAAAAGCGGTTCACAGCCGCGACCGCCCGACCCTCTCTCGTTTCGATGACCAACCACATGCCTGGCGTAAACCCCATGCCAACCCCATGTAAACCCGAGACAAACCGTCACCATCAGAAACGGCGTCTCATGTAAACCAAAATTAAGCCCATGTAAACTTTTTGCACGCTTCGTTTTATTTCGGCCCCGCTCACACACCCCGTCTAACTATCTGAAACCAAAAGCATTTCACCATCCACGCACTACTCTTGTTTTGCACGCTTCGTTTTGTGCCCCACAAAAGTGAAAGCAACCCGTATCATCATGACGCAAGCTTTCATCGTCGGATTATTGCTTGTCGGTCTTATTTGCCTTGGAAGTTTTGTTTGCCCCCGTGGCGTCGTTCACGCACTGGGATGCAGCCCGCTGCTCGAAGAGAATGCCGTGAACTATCTGCTCTGGCTGTTGCCCGGCTTGTTTTTCCTGTTCGTCGAGTGTGTTGGCATGATGCTCATCCGTCTTGACGGTGCGCCGAAGTATGCCATGACTATTCAGATTGTGGCTGCGGTCATCAATATCGTACTCGACTGGTACATGGTGTTCCCGCTGGGCTGGGGAGTGATTGGTGCGGCATTGGCCACATCGATAGCCTGCGCCGTGGGAGGAACGATGGTCTTTGCCTATTTCTTCCGGTTCGCGGACAAACTGCGGTTCTATCCGCTGAAACGAACCGTGACATCGCTTTTGCTGACTCTGCGCAATACCGGATACATGGTCCGTATCGGATTCGCCACTTTCCTGACCGAACTGGCTATGAGTGTCATGATGCTCACGGGAAACTACATGTTCATCTCCATGCTTGGCGAAGAGGGTGTCGCGGCTTTCGCCATCGCCTGCTATCTCTTTCCGGTTGTTTTCTCCATCAGCAATGCCGTTGCCCAGTCGGCGCAACCGATTATCAGCTTCAACTACGGGGCGCATCTGCTGCGTCAGCCGGGCGCTGCGCATATCGGTTCAAAGCGTCGAGAAAGCAATGGCTTCCACCGTATACACGCTGTTGCGGGGCATATTGTTCCTTGTGCCGTGCTTCGTCCTGTTACCACGGTCATTCGGTGTCCCCGGCCTATGGCTCGCCATTCCGGCTGCGGAACTGCTGACCTGTGCCGTTATTTATATAACATATATCAGACATAAATAATTGACACCAGGATATCCTAAAAGTCGGTCAAGCTCATACTTCAAAAAATATTGGACTCCATACGCCATTGACCACTGAGTCAGCGCCTTGGTGAGGAGTTGTTTGCTGACCGCATACGGCGATGCTGGCGCATGAGCGTGCGGTTGAAGCGCCTTTCGGCATCTTTTAGCCGCAACAGCTGTCGGGGTGTGAGCACGCGCTTGAGCTCTCGGGCATAGCGCATCTCTATTTCGCCTTCTTTCAGTTTCTGTGAATAGATGGCAGTGAGGGCACTTTCAAGCTGCATGTCGCCGGCAGTGGTATCGCGGCGCATATCGCGCTCAAGCTGTCTGGTTTCCGTGTCGAGAACCATCAGCTCATTCTCCATGGCATCGTACAACTCGAAAAACTCCCTCCTGTTCTCCTGGGGGATTGCGAGTTCGCGCGCAAGAAATTCGTGTTTATGATCGCGCACTTCGCTAAGGTAGCGCTGGCGGTTGGCACATTGATTGTTCTGGGCATCAGCTGCCATGGACATCCATGAAATGACAGCCAATGACAAAATTCCTATCAGTCGTATCATGCTTTTATGGTTTTTCCGCAGCGCTGTCGCTTGATTCATACATGAAACTGTCGTCGAAGACCATCTCTTCGGGAAGTGACTCTTCAGCCAAAGCCATCTCGTCAACGATTTCATAAGAATACTTATCGCTGAAAAAATAGTCGAAAACAAAATCGTCGTCGCCCATCGCTTCGGCAAGAACCTTGCTGTCGCCGATATCGCCGATGCGGTTCTGACCTCCCAACATGGCGAACATCTGCAACATAAGCCATATTCCGGCGAACATTGCAGCCATATACACATAGGGGCGCACTTTCTGCCACAGCGATTTGTCGGCAACAGTCGGCGGAGCCTGCACACATTCGGCTTCGGGACGCTCGGGGAGTTGAGCCGACATCCTTTCCGCGAAATCCGCGAAATATCCCTCGGGCACAGTCATGCCTGCCGATGGCTTGGCTAATCCTGCCTGCCTCGCCTGCTCCAATATGCCATATGAAGTGTTCTTTTTCATTCTTTGATAATTTGACTCGTGGTACGGCTGTCGGTTTAAAGCCATCCGTGTTAATCTGTGTTAACAAAAGATACCCGTGAATTAGCATCTTTACAGCCGGATATCCAACTAGTCTGCAAAGATAACTGAATCAATGTATAAAAATAGAAATTATTTTGTGAAAGATTGAATAATTGCTAACTTTACAACATCAAAATATATCTTGAATCCATGAAAAAAGCCATAATACTTTTGGCAGTTGTCGCGACAGGCGCATTCGCAGCCTGGAAGATTGCCGACCTGGCCCGCATAGAAAATGTAACTACATCCACACCATCATGGCTGGAGGCGGACTCTGCTGCGGCAATCCATTCGCGTCTGCTCTATGATTTTCCATGGACCCTCGAGCAGGCCAGGCCCATACTGCGCCAGCGCTATCCGGAACTGACCGATGCCGAAATCGACAGCTTTGTGGAATTGAAATACATTGAGACTCTCGTTATCAACGACACCCTCCGCGTGCACCGCAAAGCGCCCCGCAATCTTGCATTGCTGAATCCGGAGATGAGTGGCGAGACCGGACGTGGCGACATAGCCAGCGAACAGAGGATATCCTATGTCGATTCCATTCTTGCCTGGAGTCGCGGCAAAAACGCCCTCGGCGGCGCACACAAAGTCACATTCCGATTCAGCATCGATGTGCCCTACTGCGAAGCTATCGCCGGCGACTCTCTGCGTGTATGGCTCCCACTGCCGCTTGGAGCCGATGCCGTGGACTATCAGGATTCTGTGACCATTATCAGCACAAGCCAGCCCGACTACATTACATCGGCACAGCTGTCGGGGACAATACCGGTGCACAACAGCGTGTATATGACCGCGCCAGCACCTATAGCTCCAGGCGACACCGCTCACTTCGAATATGTAGGCAGCTACATCGCCAAAGGACGATATGCAAGCCGCCGGAGCATTGCCGACAATCTTCAGCCCTACGACACCACAAGCACTCTCTATAAAGAGTATACAGCTTTCGACGGCCCACATTACGTGCGGCTGGACTCTCTGGCCCATGCCATTGTTGGCGACAACACCAATCCGCTTGAATGTAGCGAAATGGTGTTCGATTACATTCAGGACACCCTGCCATGGGCTGGCGCACGGGAATACAGCACAATAGAATGCATTCCGCAATATGTTGTCGAACAAGGACATGGCGACTGCGGACAGGTCACCCTCCTCTACATATCGCTCATGCGCACTCTTGGAATTCCCGCACGATGGATCAGCGGCTGGATGCTTCACCCCGGAGAAGTGAATTTCCACGACTGGGGTGCCGTGTACTTCGAAGGCACAGGATGGGTTCCCGTCGATGCTTCATTCGGACGTTATGCCAACGCAAGCGATCCCGAAGCACAACGCTTCTACAACAACGGCATCGATTCATACCGCATGTGCATCAACACCGGAGTTGGCGGCCAGTTCGTTCCCGCAAAGAAATTCGTCCGCAGTGAGACTGTCGACTTCCAGGCCGGAGAGGTCGAATGCTCCAAAGGAAACATGTTCTATCCCGGCTGGGAGTCGAACATGGACATCATATCCATAACCCCCGTAGCAACAACACAGCAATGAAATACAACGTGATCCTTGCCGCAGCGCTCGCAATAGCGGCATTTCCAGCCTCGGTTGCAGCAGCAGACAAACTGGCCGCCGCACGCGAGATAATCAACGAAGTCAAATCGCAGATGGCTCCCGACAGCCGCCAGGTTGTGGCAGAGATAAGCGCTTCCAAACTACCCTCGGGTGCTATTGTGTTGCGAGGAGCCACATCGGAAGCCGGTGTCCGTGCCGAAGCCATACGCCGTATGGCCGCGGCAGGCATCGACATAGCCGACAGTATCACTGTATATCCCACCGACCGCTGGGCACAAGTGCGTCTTTCCGCTGCAAGTCTGCGCACGCGTGGCGCACATGCCGGAGAGATGGCCACTCAGGCGCTTATGGGCACCCCTCTGCGTGTTCTGCAAAGCGGAGGAGACTGGTGGCGTGTGCAGACCCCCGACGGCTACATAGCCTACATCCCCTCCTCCTCGGTTGTGGAAAAGACTCCTGCCCAGATGCGGGCATGGCGTGGAGCGAAACGCTTCATCGTTACATCGCTCGACCAGGTGAAAGCCTATAACAGCCCCACAGCGACCGGACCGCGCGATGTCGTTACCGACCTTGTCAACGGATGCATTGTCACCATCCCGGAAGGACGCCCCAACATAGTCAACCGCCGCTACCACATCGAACTGCCCGACGGCCGCGAGGCCTATGTGGATGCATCCGCACTGAAAAACATCGACCAGTGGGCCGCACAGACTTTCAATCCGGAACTGATACTCGATGTCGCCTATTCCCTGGAAGGCACTCCTTATCTGTGGGGAGGAACCTCAACGAAAGCCGTCGACTGCTCGGGGCTTGCCAAAACAGCATATTTCGCCAACGGCATCATCCTTATGCGCGATGCCTCCCAGCAGGCACTTACCGGAACACGAATCGAAGCCGAAAACTGGCGCGACTGCCGCGCCGGCGACCTTCTGTTCTTCGGCACACGCGCCGGCAAGGTGACACACGTGGCCATATACGATTCCAACGGAGACTATGTGCATTCCTCGGGTCGCGTGAAGCGCAACAGTGTGGATCCCACCAGTCCGTCCTATCTCACAACACCGTTCCTCCACAGCGTGCGCATAGGAGGCAACGAAGGCACTCGCGGAATCACACGCGCAGCCGAACATCCCTGGTACTACAATCTTTAACCAGGAACAGCCATTCCATCCTCAATCCTTCTCCATTACTTGCCATGAACCGAAGAAATTTCATAAAAACAGGAGTACTCGGCGCGCTTTTAGCCGCATCTCCCGTGAGCATATCGGCACTGGAAAGTGCCACACGCACCTCCACAACACCAGGCAAAATGCAACTGTCGTTCCGCCCCTACGAACTGCAGTTGCGACATGCCTTCAATCTGGCGCGCTCGCAGCGCACCACCACACCCGGAGTACAGGTGCAGATAACACTCGATGGCATCACCGGCTACGGCGAGGCATCCATGCCCCCGTATCTTGGCGAAAACGTGGAATCGGTAACCACCTTCCTCTCAAAACTCAATCTTGCCCAGTTCAAGGATCCGTTCCGGCTGGAGGATATCCATGAATATATGGAAAGCGTAGCGCCAAACAACCGTGCCGCCAAAGCATCGGTCGACATAGCCCTCCACGACCTTACCGGCAAAATCATGGGTCAACCATGGTACAAAATCTGGGGGCTGAATCCCGACAGGACTCCCAACACATCATTCACAATAAGCTACGATGCCGATCCTGCGGAAATGCAACGCAAAATCGAGGAAACATCGCCTTACAAGGTCGTAAAAGTGAAAATGGGACTCGACCACGACAAGGAAATAGTAGAGGCTCTTCGCCGGCATACCGATGTTCCGATATGCGTGGACGCAAACCAGGGATGGAACGACCGCGAGAAAGCTCTTGAAATGTGCCACTGGCTCGCCGAACGCAACTGCATGTTCGTGGAGCAGCCTATGGACAAAGCCTCCATCGACGACACCGCCTGGCTGCGCGAACGCTCTCCTCTGCCCATAATCGCCGACGAGTTTCTACAGCGACTGCCCGATGTGAGCCGGGCTGCCGGAGCCTACGACGGCATCAACATAAAACTGATGAAAAGCACCGGCATGCATGAAGCTTACCAAATGGCCACCCTCGCACGTGCCATGGGAATGAAGGTGATGCTCGGCTGCATGACCGAGACAAGTTGTGCCATAAGTGCGGCTGCACAGCTGTCGCCTATGGTCGACTGGGCCGACCTTGACGGCAATTTGCTCATCGCCAACGATATTTTCGACGGCGCCAAGATTGTCGACGGCAAAGTGATTATTCCCGACCGCCCGGGAATAGGCGCCATACCCCTGACCTGAAAGAACTATACCAACTGAATAATCTATAACCCTGATGAACAAGCACATCGAATTGAGTAAAAACGCCGTGGTGGCGTTTCTCAAGAAATCTCCCGCCGAATTCACAAAGGCTGACATAATACGTTTCGTTGTCGAAAGCGGAATCGAGATGGTAAACTTCATGTATCCTGCCGGAGACGGCCGACTGAAGACCCTCAATTTCGTTGTCAACGACATGGCATATCTCGAAACCATACTTACCCTGGGTGAGCGTGTGGACGGCTCCTCGCTATTCCCCTTCATACAGGCCGGCAGCTCCGACCTGTATGTAGTGCCGCGATTCCGCACAGCCTTCGTCGATCCATTCGCCCCCATTCCGACCCTCGCCATGCTCTGCTCCTTCTTCGACAAGGACGGCAACCCGCTGGCAAGCGCGCCGGAGCATACCCTTGCCAAAGCCTGCGAGGAGTTCACCAAAGCTACCGGCCTGACATTCCATGCCATGGGCGAGCTTGAATTCTACGTGATATCCCGCGACCCGGGTCTCTTCCCCGCCACCGACCAGCGCGGCTACCACGAGAGCGCGCCCTATGCCAAATTCAACGACTTCCGCTGCAAATGCATGCGCGCAATAGCAGCAACCGGCGGACAGATCAAATACGGACACAGCGAAGTCGGGAACTTCACTCTCGACGGTAAAATCTACGAGCAGAATGAAATCGAGTTCCTGCCTGTCGATGCACGCGATGCCGCCGACCAGCTTGTGCTGGCCAAATGGGCAATCCGCAATCTTGCCGCCCAGGAAGAACTCAATGTAACATTCGCACCGAAAATCACCACCGGCAAAGCCGGGTCGGGACTGCATGTGCACATTCGCCTGATGAAAGGCGATGCCAGCGCCACAGCTACCGCCGACGGTCTCACCGACTACGCACGGCGTGCAATCGCCGGCCTGATGGTGCTTGCTCCCGCGCTTACAGCTTTCGGAAACACCAACCCGACCTCCTACTTCCGTCTGGTGCCGAACCAGGAGGCGCCCACAAGCATCTGCTGGGGCGACCGCAACCGTTCTGTGCTTGTGCGCGTGCCCCTTGGATGGACCGCAGGCGCCGATATGTGCGCAATCGCTAACGGCGCGCACGCGGCATCGGAATGCCCGGAAGTGGATGCTTCGGTGAAACCGACATTCGAAATACGCAATGCCGACGGCTCGGCCGATGTGTACAGGCTTCTTGCCGGAATATGCGTGGCTCTGCGCTATGGCCTGGAAATGGATTCCGACAAAGCCCTCGACATCGCCAGAAACACATATGTGGACACCGACATCCACCATCACCCCGAAGTGCTGGCACGTCTGCGCAGCCTTCCGGCCGATTGCGCAGCTTCGGCAGAAGCTCTGGTGGAATTTGCCGATGTGTTCACCGATCGCGGTGTTTTCAGCCCCGAGATGATTGCCGGCGTGGTGGGCAGCCTCCGCTCGTTCGACTCCGCCGAGGCAGCAGCCGCCCGCTCCGACAACTCGAAAATGCTCGACATGGTGCACCGCTACTTCCACTGCGGCTGACCTCCGGCAATCGTACCCCGAAACCATTATGGCGGGAGTCTCTGCCGCAGACTCCCGCCTTACTTATACCACTCTATGAAATCGAGATTCATCACGCTGTTCGCCGCATTGGGAATGCTGGCTATGAACACCTCGGCACAAAGCGCGGTCGACGATTTCGCCGACTCCCTTTCGCGACATCACAAATTGATATATATCGACGGACGCCCAGCGCCCGCCGCTACACAAGCGTATGTCGATTCGGTCCGCGCTGTAATAAGCAATTTCTATTACGACCAGTTCAGGCATTTCCAGGATCCCGAAGCTCCATACTTCATGTTCCTGAGCAAAGATGCCTCGCTGGCCATGGGAATCGGCGGTGCCGTGCGTATGCGGGCATACTACGACTGGGGTGGCGCTATTCCAGCCCCAGGCTTCGCTCCATATCTCATTCCAATGGAGCCCAACCCGGCTTCGATGCGGCACTTCGGCACCACTCCTGCAGGAACATGCCTGTTTTTCCGCGTGATAGGTCGCAACAAAACACTCGGCAACTACCAGCTGTATATCGAAGCAAACTTCAACGGCTATAACTCGCGCGACTTCCACCTTAAGAAGGCATATGCCGTAATCAACAACTTCACCGTGGGATATGCGCCATCGACATTCTCCGATCCCGCCGCCATAGCACCGACGGTCGATGCCCAGGGACCCGCCAACAAGATTGCTCCTACAGCAGTGCTGGTACGATATATGCCGCAGTGGGGCAACTGGAGCGCGGGGGTATCGGCGGAAACTCCATCTCCGGCAATCGACACCGACGATGTGCACACAGCAAAGCTTGATGACTGGATGCCCGACTTCGCCGCACTCGTGCAATACCAGTGGGCACGCGGTCAGCACCTGCGCCTCAGCGGCATAGTACGCACTCTCGGCTACCGCGACATTGCCTCAGCCCGCAATCACCATATGGCCGGATGGGGGCTTCAACTAAGCTGTGTGGCCCATCCGCTGCATCCTCTTACCACCTACGCGAACATCAACTACGGCGCTGGCTACGAAAGTCTCGGTGGCGACCTGCTCATAGGCAAATACGACCTTGTGGCCGACCCGGACAATGCCGGTCGCATGTATGCTCCCAGAGCTTTGGGCTGGAGCATCGGAATACAGTATAATTTCCGACCGAACCTGTTTGCCACCATAGTCGCCAGCCAGACACGCTATCTGCCCAGTAAACAGATTCCAGCCGATATGTACAAAACCGGTATTTTCACAGCGGCGAATGTGTTCTGGTACATGACACCACGAATGGCAATAGCAGCGGAAATCGACTTTGGCATGCGCCGCGACTTCTCCCGCCGGCAGCGGCATGCACAGCGAGTAGGTGCCATGTGCCAATTCTCTTTCTGAAAAAGAAATACATCATATCTATGCCGCAGTGCACCGCCAGGACACATTAATTATATATAGCGACGCTAAGTACATGACAAAAATTTGAAGACATCGAATTTCGGCTTGTAGAGCGGTCT